>ERZ808240.50-NODE-50-length-149640-cov-12.809834_pt1 | contig 149640 bp, 222 predicted proteins | sample MGYA00521084_ERZ808240 | MGnify/ENA primary metagenome ERZ808240 (study PRJEB31516, sample SAMN03275571) | gut metagenome | biome: mammalia-associated habitat; material: feces | host: Papio cynocephalus | place: Kenya | collected 2012-08-06 ...
GTGAACTTTATAAACAAAAAGAAGAAGAACAAAAACAGCAAGAAGAACTCGAACGTAAACGAAGAGTCGCAAAAGGTCATCTTGAAGATGATTTAACTCCTAGACAGAGAGCACTTTGGGATATTCTTCATAAGTACCGTGATAGTGATGTTTTAATATGGAACATTATCAACAGAACTAAAAAAGAACATGAACTGGAAATGTGGCTTTGGAAGCACAACAAGGAGCTAAAAGAAAAGTATTTCGCTGAGTATTGTAAAGCCGAGAGAGAAGGTGATTTATTAAAAGCAAAAGTTAAGTACAATACATTTACGTATTATGAACGTGATACGGAAAATGCAGCTAAAGAACTCAAAGAAAAAGGACTTCTTGACAAATATGGGAATTATACCTTTTGGGATAATTTTCCTGATAATTGGAAGTTGTCTGATGAAGAGTTGGAAACATTAGATTATGAGGATGAAGATTGAAAGGAGGTGATATATATGTAGATTCCTTAAAATCTAATGAAAGGAGGTGAGGCATATAACTATTGAAGGTTATTTACTTTGCTTCGAAATTGCAGTTGCAATTCTGTGGCTCATTGGTAGAGCTAAGTGAGATTGGGGAGAGAAATCTCCCCTTTCTTACAATTTATTCTTAATAACATTTTATTTTAGAAAGGATTATTAGTCATGAAAAAGAATCTTAACAATACTATTTCTGTTGCTTCCGTCTTTGCCGAAGTTATGTCTGAGATGCTTGATTCTTATTTTGCTGAATGTATTTGTCATTTTAACAAAATCTGTATTCGCAAGCGTAAAGGTGAAACTACTCGCTATTTCTTCTCTATGAAAGAAGTGAATTATGTTAAAAATAATCTTCAGAATCCTGATAGCGTCACTGTCAAGCCTTTGTATGATAATGGCTCTATTTGGTGTTATGAGATGGATTATGCTCAGGTGGTTAAAGAAAAGAGAGGAGGAAAGATTACTGTTTAATCTAAAACAAAGCATATTTAAAATTAAAGAAAGGTTGTGTTATCTTGGCTTATTTTGCAATCGGTCTTCCCATTGCCATTTTAGTTCGTCTATTCGCAGGAGTTCCTTTGTTTTGGTTTATTGTAATTCCTATTACAATTCTCACATTCGTAGGAATTGCTAAGATGGATACAGAATCAGTCTTATATTCCAGAAAATTTAAAGATGGTAAATCTATTGACTCTTTAGCTATGGCTAAAAAGTATTATGAAGAATATCGTCGAAGAGATGAGGAATATGATTACAAACATTTTTGTGAACAACAGAAATATTTTTGGAAGAAAATAAGGAGGGAACATCCTGTGACTCAGGTTTATCTTAAAGACGGCACTGATATGTGGTGTGATTATATTACTTGGAATGAACGGCTTCAGGAAATTCATCTTCGTTATAATTGGACTGAAGAATATAAAATCGTTCATTATGAAGACATTGGTTCAATTCATGTTTGTTAAGTGAAGTCTTGGTAGGGAGGGTGGGTTAGACTTCTCAGCACTTATAGTTACTCAGTGACTATAAGTTAAGATTCTTACTCAGTGAGAATCTATTTCCCTTTTTACAGGGAATCTTTTTCCTTATTTAAGGGGAGATTTTTTCCATATCCTGCGGGGGGGGTTAATCCTTCCCCACCACCACCCCAAAAATTTAATATCTTTATCAAGAAAAGAGAAACGCCTTCTTTTCAATAAACCACAAACAAGTGGCAAAACTTTTTCAGGTGCGTCGGTTCCGAAGGGGATACTATGTTCTTATCCTTACTTATTCCTCCCAACCCACCCACCCCCTTTTAAGTAAACTTCGGCGGGACTCTTTTTGTGCTTCGCACCCCCATTTCATTACTGCTCATTTCAACCACAAAAATCAAAAAACAGTTTCCCACAAACCTACTATATTACTTCTAATTTTATCCATGAAAAAAGCCCATCTCTGAAGAGGATATCAGAGTGAGCTTCTTTCAATTTTGGAGAACAGAACAGAGAAAATTTATCTAAGTCTTATTCAGACTTTTTATTCATTTTTTCCATGCGAACCTTAGCCATATGTCTGCCACGTTCTTTAGCAGCTTCCTTTTGTTCTTCAGTCATATTTTGACTTCTTGGAGGTTTGGGATTTCTCATCCACTTAGCAGGAACTTTAATAGTTAAGCATCTATTCTGACCATCAGTGTCATAGCTATCAGATACAATGCTTACTTCATCAGGATAATCCTTAAGATACTCTTCCATGGTTCTAATTACAGTAAAATAATCAGAACTCCATACTGCTACATCTTCTCCATGAATGAAATCAATATTAGTTTCAGCCATTAGAATTATCCTCCTTTGATTTTTTGTTTGAATTATTTAAATTCTCATCATATTTCTTAGCCATATATTCTGGTTTGTAGTATGGTTTAACTTCTGCTCCATGTTTAATGAGCCATTTATTAATAACCTCACCTAAATCAGAAGCACACCTACTACAAATGTAAGGTTGCATTTCCTCTACGGCAAAATGATAAGGTGCAAGTGTTGTAAGTAAAGATAGATTTAATCTACGTCCTGAATAAACAGGCTCTTTACAACATACACAATGAGGAGAGTCATCTTTCTTAAGTCTGCTTTTATTTACAGTCCCTACTTCTGCCCCCATTTCAAACTTTGTCAAAAGCTTGCTATCTTCATTACCAACTTCTGTCTTGGTAGTCTCAATAGAATCTAACAAAACCTCGTCAGGTTTTGAGACTTCCTTTACAACATCCTCACTAGAGTTCGATGTGACAGTATCAATAACGGGCAAAGGATTTTTACGGGGTCTACCTCTCGGCATTAATCATACACCTCTCTTTACATTAATTATTATAACAGAATGCCTGTAGCTTGTCAAGGGTTTAATAACATTTCATTACAGATAATTATTAAACTTCTCTTGACTTACTACAGACATTTGGCAACTTCAGTTGCCATGGATTTCATAGGTCATATAGAGCATACTTGAGTAAAAACAAATCCTTAACAGGATTTGAGCAATAGATATACAACTAAACAAAATTATGGATTAATGGTATTATCTTAAATACTTTATATTAATTACTTATAAATTTCGTTCTATTTTTTGTTGCATCATCATTTAGGTAAAAGTATACTACTAATTTTCAGTAGCTTTGTACTTTTGTATTTAATTATTATTATAATTAAATCTACTTGAAGAGCGGTCTTGGCAAACCTAATACAAATATTATTTTTCTTTTTATTTTAATTTATTTATATTTCTTTTTGCTTTTCTTTTGATTTAATTATAATTATAATTACTTTTCAGTCTAAATTTAATTTAACCCCTCCCAAGGTCAAATTATATTCAAAACCGTACTCAAGTCCTAAGCTTGCTTACAAATGAATTATATTAATTATAAATTAATTGCTTTATTATTTAAATTAACCTTGTTTTAATTTTCTCTGGTATAATTAATTACAGGTTCATCTTTTAAAGCAAAAAATTTATGTCCACCAATATAGTTAGTGGTACTTCCATCTTCTGCAATATAAGTAATTGGCTTTAAAGTTTTAGCATTTTCATGCCATGTACCTTTACTATATGCAGGAGCATAAAAGAATAATACAAAATCATTCGTAGGCATGTTACAATCATCGAATATCTCTTTTACTGCTTGTCTACATTCATCAGCAGCATTTGTGTTGCCATAGGCTTTAAGACATTCTTTTTCAAATTCATCAATGTCCTTATATCCACTATAAGAATATTGCTTTCTTACTTGTGAGGGGGACATATTGTCTCTCAACATAGAATTGTAAATTGCTTGTGCTACGAGTTTTTTGCCTACAAAAGGTTGATTACCACTCTCACCAGCTACAATGCTCTCTACTACATGACGCTCAGAATCAGTCAGATGAATTAAATATGCGTAGCGATAAGTTGAAGTCTTTGATTCTACTTGTTTAAGACTAGAATTAGTCTTGTTTAGTTCAAGACTAGAATTAGTCTTGCTTTGTTCAAGGCTCGAACTTTCTGTGTTTGAAGATTCAGAAGTTGAACTATTTTGAGAATACTGTATGCTCACGTCTAAAAAATTAAATACAGATTCTTCATCCTCAATAGTAATCAGCTTATTCATGTCCACATAAAAAATTCTATCGGGACTAATATTTTCAAGATTATTCAAGTCCCAATAATTTTCTTTTTGTGTCTGAAAGTTTTCAATTGCTATATAGTGAGGAGATGTATTTATGTCTGTATCAGAAGAGGAAACTTCATCAACTGTCCTGTTTAAGGCTTGTGCATATCCAATTCCACTTATCACTAAGCTGAATGTAAGACAGGTTGTGATTACAAGCAACGCTTGTGCGTTAATTGCTTTACGAATACTTGTCTTGATTAGGGGATGTGTGTTTGTGAGTTTTAAATCGTTTTGATTTGTATGCGTGTTATATGCAGGGCTATATTCAAGTCCACACTTGGGCTTGGCGTATTTAATTGTATATTTCTTGTTTGTCATTTCTTGCTTCTTTGCTTTAACTTTAGTTAAGGCAAAGTTTTCTTCCTTCCTTAAGTCTATATGATGAATAACTTATATTAAGATACAGATTCTTAATAGGTCACTCACCCTTAACGCTTAGGTCGTTGGCAATAATGTTTATTACCGAAGCTCTATACAACCATAGATACATTGTAACATAAAGGAAGGTATTTGTCAAGAAGTTAATGGAGATTTGATTACAAATTGTAACTTTTTTATGGTGAATTTTATGGTGAATGCTATAATAAAAACATTGGATGGTTGAAAACTAGAACGTGGTCTAGAATGGAGTACAGAATGGAGTTTGGAATAGAATCTGGAATGGTTGTGAACAAATTATGAACTTTTTGTAAAATTTTTTTGAATAAATGCGAATTGGTTTTGCCTCCCTTTCTATACCTAAAAGAGCACCAGAACGGGAAAATGGGCAAAATTGGTGCTCGATACGTCAGTCCAAATGTACCAAATATTCCAAGAATGTTCCAAACATTCCATTAAATGTACTAAACATACCATAATGTTCCATACAATGTTTTTTCTCAGGCAAAATTATCGTTTAACGATAATTCCACTCACAAACTTCTCACAAACTTCTTGCTACCTCACTTCACTTTTACAAGATTCTTGTTACTGTCAAGACACCCGTCAACTCACAAGTAAAGTCTATTTTACGCACTACGATTTTTCCCGTAACATTTAAGGCTGAAACCTAATCCAACTATCAATTCATCGCATGAGCGATTCTCAAATTTCATCACAAAGTTCCAATCTCTTCAAATCTTTATCAATCCCTCTTAAAATCTCATTCCCATACTTTTCATTCCCAAGTTCCCTCATGAAACCATCCAATTCTTCTCTATTCATATTACCAGCAACAGCATAAAACTTATAGTTCACAAGTCTATATTCGCTATCTGTAGAAAAGTTAATAGTCTTATATCTTTCAAGTTTTCTTTCTTCAAAACAATTAGCGCATACCCCAGTATATCCAGAATTAGGATTATATTTGGGATAGTAAATATAACATCCACACTTAGGACACTTATCTACAAACCACTGAGTTACGTATCTTAATTTTTCACTCTTAGCATTACGAATATTACCAGGAAAGCGTAATTTACCTCTCAACAAATTCTTTAAGTCATAATTGTCAAGTTCCAAATCTCCATTGTTCACCTTAAAATTCAGAGTCTCAAAAATATTTTTCTCAATATAGACAGTAATCATAACATTATTAGCATTAAAGCATTCATCTATCCCCTGCAATTTTTCTAAATATTCTTCATTAATTTTCTCTTTAATTTTTCTTAAGTAGGTAATCTTATCCATTACTATTCACCTCTATACCCAAAATAAACTTCTTGCTCAGGGTTAGTACAGTTTTTCATAAATTTATCAAACTCAAATTTAGTAATCAAACCAAATTCATGCCATTTAATAATAGCCTTAGCATCATACTCAAATTCAGGGCCACATTTTTCTTTATCTTTAAAAGTAATCATAGTATTTTCAGCATTTAATACATGTTCAGTAAAACATTCTGAACAAACATACCAATGCTTCCAAATATAAAATGAATTACACCCACATTTACATTTATAAGTAGTCCATTTATTAACAGCACGTCCATAATATCTTAAAGTACCATTAAACAACATTCTAAGGTTTTCTCTCCATGAAAAAACACTATCATTGTACATAGTAAGATATGAATAACAACCATAAGCAGAAGACTGAGTAGCATCAGTAAAAATAATTACAAATGGCTCTTTATTAAAAGCAGAAGCAATCTTTTTATCAAACTGTTCTTTCTGTAACTTAATAAATTCAAATTTATCCATTATTATTTTCCTTTACATTTTCTACTTCTTCTAACAATTCCTTAAATACATCTTCATACACATCACAATAATAAGTCCATTTTTCATTAGCATAGACACACTTTTCTTCATCTTTAAAAGGAACCAAATAATCTTGCCAAATCAAAAGATTCTCTTTAAAACAATTAGAGCATACAACACGGTTATTAAAAGGATAGAAAGAAGTACAACCACATTCTTCACATTCAAACAATCTATAAAATAATTTAGAAGCGGGAGCGCAAACAATAGGTTTCTTTCTAAAAATTAATTCCCCACTAAGGACGCCTTTAATATTTTCAAAAGTACCGTCTAAAGTATGATAAGTCCATTTACTTTTAGAACAATCTAACATCCAAGTATTATAAGCAGGAATATAAAGAAAGACATGAGAGTTATCTCTAAAAGTTTCTTCAATTCTTTTATTAAACTGCTCTTTTTTAAATTTTACATATTCTTCTTTAGTCATATATTCTTCTTTAGTCATATTTTTAATCACACTTAATCAAAATTCTATCCACAACAATTATAAATATAATATAATTTTCTCCTACAATCAATCTCAACTTAAAACAGGTCAAATTATACCCCTAAAATTAAAATCAAAAATAGAAAAAAATTTTATTACAATTATAATTATTTTATATTTACATCATTCCAACTGCGACAGCCAAACCAAGCACGCAAATAAAAATAATACCAATAACAGCCATATTCTTATTCCTTTATCTCATTAAAAAGATATACCAGTAAGCATATCCATACATACCTAAAAAGAAAAGACTTACTACTAAGCAAACAATTTTAAACAATTTATCCATATCTTTTATTAAGTATTACTTAAGAAATAGTAAACTTCTCCATTCTTTTTATTCTTCTTTATTATTTTTTCTATATTCTTGAGTTTGAGTAAGGTATTTATAAGCATCAATACCAAAATGAATCATAAGAGGTCTGATATTAATATCAATTCCAATATAGTCCATATCATTTACATAATTAAGAGTTCTTAAAGTTCTATCAAAATAGATAGAGAATTGATAACCATGTAAAAAGATATTATCAACATCAAGCTCTGTAAAATAAGTAGCAAACAATACCATATTATATTTCTTATATTTAAGATACTTAATCTGAAACTTATTATTTTTATACTTAGCAGAAGTATTGAGATGAATATTGTTGTTGTTTTTCATAGTTAATTCTCTTTATTCTCAGGATATTTTCTTTTCAAAAAGTAATAAGCATTTTCATTAAAACACTTTATAAGAGTTCCAAAAGAGATAGGGTCATTAATAATCCAAACACCTAAAGACATATCTTCACAAGTAAAAGAAGAAACAACATTATTATAAGAAGTCTCAAAGAAGATATACATAAGGTCAACATTATTTTTAAGCACATTACGCTTATAATAAGCAGAGACAGAAGTATTATTAAAATTAATATGCTTAAGAGTAGTAATTTTATATTTCTTATTACTTAAAGTACTCATCATATTTTTATTAAGAGAAATAGACTTCATAATACAAACTCCCTTTATAGGGGAAGTTCTAAGTTCAGTGTTCGCACAAGTGCTCCACTTCACGTAAGAACTTCCAGAATCTCACATTACGAAAGATATATTACTTATTAATCCAATTCTTTTTTTACTTGTTCTATTTGCTAAAGTAGTGTTTTTTCTACTTATTAAAGTAGTATTCTTTCTTACTATAGATATAATAGCAGATAAAGGTATGAAAGTCAATAGTTTAATAAGAAAAGTAATAAAAAATATAGAAAAAGTGTTACGAATCCCAACCCGTTAACCACCGTGATGCGGTGTTTGTATCATTATGAAAGATGGTCGCATTACGCTCCGCCTGTCGCTAATGCTCTCTCTTTCATAATGCAAACATCCTCTCGCGGTTACGACTGCCAAATGAAGAAAGGGGTAAGAGTTTGTAATCGTTCGCACGGCTCACTTCAACAAACTCTAACCTTTCTTTCATTTTCTGTCGTGTGGTTTTTAAATGAAACAGGAAGGTATTATTTATTATTATCATTATAAAATAAAAAAGGGTAAATACAGAAATAAAAGTTTTAGAAAAATAGAGTTTCTTAGTGAATACGAGCGTCAGCGAAGTATGAAGTTAGAAACTCTCCTGTTGAGGGACTTTTTCAAAAAACGTACATTTTGAAATTTTAGCAAATTTTTAAATGCAGTAAACATAAGGGTTTTAAGAGGGTCAAGTCAAAATTCGTCCTAAGAATAATATATAATATATCTATAGACAAATTTTGACCTGACCTCTTCAAAAGCCATATAAAATAAGGGTTTAAAAAATTGTCGATTTTTCAAATGTACATTTTTGGATTTTTAATAGTAAAACAAAGGAACAAATCAAAAATGGTGCAAAAATTTAAAAACAGCAAAAATTTTTAAAAGAAAAACACCAATAAAAATAAGGTAAAAAAGAAGGTCAAGGGAAATACCTTTCTCTTGTATTAAATAATAATATATATCCGAAAGATATTTCCCTTTTAAGAAAGAAAAGTCATATTTTTAAAGGGAAAAAAGGCTGTCTATTTTTTTTAATTTTTCAAATTTTGCACCATATAAGAAAAAATAAGTAAAATTAAGGGTCTTGAGAATTCTATATTTTAGACCAAGATTTATTAAATAAATTTTCCCACACAGAATTTTTTTCAGAAGGATTAGAAGAAAGAGATTCAAGATTCTGAGGTATAAGTTTATCTAAATTAAGTTGAATCAAGTCTTTATTTAATTTTTCATATAAGAAAATTTCATACTATTGCGAAAGCTATACCGCTTTTTCTTCTTCTTTATTAGGAAATTCAACAGTTCCATCTTGTTTTTTTATAACGTGTCTTGATTTTATAATTTCAGTGTGTTGTCTTTCTTCTTTAAGTTTAAGAATTTTCTTTTGAGATTCTTTGTTATTAGTAGTAAGATTCTTTCGTAAAAGTAATTCATCAAAAAAATCAGAAGTTTGATTTTTATAATGGGATTCATTTAAAGCAACAAGGGCAGTAGAATATTTAATTAAATAAGAAGGATAAGCAAAAACTGCTCCAAGACGGTTAATAAGTCCTTGTGTCATTTTTTGTTCAAATTCTTTTTGTTTACCATTTGAAATTAAACTTGAAAAACAATTGCAGCCCAAGTCTATAAAAATTTGACCTCTAAGATTAACATAGGTATCTATTTCTTTAGAAGTTAAAGGTCGTTCTTTATAAGTAACAAGAAGTGGTTCTTTGTTTTTAAGAGGTAAATAAAAACTTCCATTCTCTTCATATATAGCTGAATAGTCTGCATCAAATGGTAATTTATCTTTATCAATAAATCCACCTACAATAGTATTTTGTAAAAAAATAACTCCTTCTTTTTCTAATTGGCTTAAAATGGATTCTACTTGATAATAATTCTACTTTGAGGTATGGGAATCATAATCTTCTAATACACTCATTGTATGTTTTGCTAAAGCAAATTCATTCTTTTTTCTTGTTTCTCTTATTTCTTTTTTAGATTCTGTGGCAAAGGGATATCTAGAATCTTTTAAATCTAAAGTATATTTTTCTAAACGCTTACCATAAATATAGGGAGAAGAATGGAAATGTTTGAAATTTTCATTCTATAAACCTATTGCAGTAGCCAAATCTCCTTTAGAAATACAAAGATTTTCTCCATTCGTATATTGTCCATATATATTAAGGAACGAGCAAAAAATCCAGATAGCGGTATTTTGGTATAATTCTTTAACTACAGCTTGATAATATTCTTCGGGAGGAACAACTTTGATATTGATAAATTTATCTTTGCTTTTTCTCCAAGTAAAACATTTTTTCCAATTTTCTAATTGTTTCTTTTGATGTTTCTTTTGCGACGGTTTGGAATAATCGGTTTCATCAAGCAGCTTACAAAGTTCTTTATAATTATCAACAGAAGAAACATTAGATAGTTTTTCCTAAACTCTAAGATAAAGGCTCTATTTCTAATTAGCCATAAATTATCTCCTTTATATAAATAGTATTAATAATTGCACAATATGGCAAATTCTATTAATCCAAATACATAATAACACACAAAAGTCAAGTTGTCAAGTACAATTTAAAACAAAAAATAAACTTGTTTATCCGATATGAGATAAACAAGTTTATATATAGATTTATATAAATATTTTTAATATTTACTTATTATCTTGAAGATACCGAATAACATCATTAAGAGCTTCGATAACGTCATTCAACTTTTCAGCAGTATCAGTAGTGAGTTTAGTATTTACTTCATAATTATAAGTAGAATCAATAAGATTGAGCTTACGGAGATAATTAGGAAGTGAAGAAATAATAAGATTTTCTCTTGAGGATGAAGGTGCTGTATCCGAAGGTGCTGTATCATTTGGTATAGATGTGTTAGAATCTTTTTCATCATTCTCTTGGGTTTTAAAATCAGTTACATATCTATTAAGATAAGGGAACTTTTTAAGATTGTCTTCGTTTAACTTATAAACAGAATCAATACGAGTAATTTCCTTAATACAATTAGGGTCAGACATAAGATAATTGCCGATACGCTTGTAATAAGTTTCATAAGGATAAATTAAGCCAAGCTCTTTACCAACTTCAAGATAGTTATATGTTCTATCTTTATAAGAAACAAAAAGAGGTGTCCAATAATAATAACAATACTTATCAGCATAGCCAAGGCGAGAAATATAACCAACAGAATTATTATTATTATAAACAACATCTCCGAGCTTAAAGACAGGCTTAGGCTGTTCTGTATCAGTACTACTAACTTTATGCGTCCCAGTATCCGTATCATTATTATCAATAGTAATAATGGGCTTATTATCATTTACATTAATGATTTTAGTTTCAGACTGGGTTTCAAGTTCGGGGTCTTTCTTAGATTTCTCTTCAATATAATTTTCATAATCATTTTTATAATCATTATATTTCTCTTTCAGGAAGTTTTTAAGTTCGCCAAGAGTTTTCTTAGAAAAGTCGGAAGCGTTAAAGAAAGTGTCCACGAGTCGTGTACAAAATTCTTCATTAGAATAAAATGCGGATTTTAATTGAGTATCGGCACCCGTTTTTCCCTTATTTTTAGGGAAGTAATTTTTTTCATTTTCTGCCATCTGTTTGTCCTCTTTCGGGAGACATTTTTCAGTCTCTTTTTCAATTTTATTTTTCAAACCATCAAGAGTTCGTAAAGTAGAAAGTTGTTCAATCTTTCCTTCATATTTCTTATCTGCCTCTTGAGTTAAAAGTAATAACTTATGAATATCTTCCTTCTCTTCTTTGGTGGGAGAAGTGGTAGGAGAGTGCATTGTGTCAAGAATGCTCCAAATAGTATTATAATTCTGGACAAAAGTGCTGACAGTCCAATCTTCGACAGCGGGAATTTTAACTTGCTCGTCATCAATATAAAGATAATATTTGGAAGCAAGGTCGTAACGAGTTAATTTTTCATGCTTTCCATTGTAATATCCGCCAGCCCATTTTGAACTATCGACACAACAAAGATTAATTTCAATTTTACGGCCATCAAAAATAGTATACGAAGAAACTTCCCAAATATTTTGAAGTTTATCCATCAGGGTATCTCCATCTTCGATGTTTTCCCAAACATATTGAGCAAAAGCTACTGGGTTAGTGGGAAAATCATTCTTTTTCATATTATTCTCCTTTTTCCCTTTTACTTAATGGGAGCGCCCTTAAAATCAACAATATCAGTAGGAACATCATTGGTGTCATATTCAATCTTAACACCAGTGTTCTTATAAGGCGCATCTTTAAGAGTAAGCTTTTTGTCAATCATGGGAGTTAAATCAAAGTACTCCTCAATTTCTTTACCAGTAAGAAGAAGAGCACCAGTAAGCGCACCTACAATCAAATAAAGCGGGTCTTTATGATTATCCTGAGATTTAAGCTCCGTAGAGAAGATAGTACACTGAGTATCATTCTCCTTAAGAATGTACTTAATATTATCAGGATTATCACTATCTTTAGTATCAGGAGTGGGAAGATTCTTCTTGCAAGTCAGTTTGGGAAATTCCTTCTGACGAGCAAGAAGTGTGTAGTTACGAGAAATGCCCTTACGAGCCTTAAAGTTATGTGCCATACGAGATTTAGGCATTATAGTTATCTCCTTTTTTAAATTAATTTATTTTTTAAATCCAATAATTGTAATAATTGTTATGTGCTCTTTCTCTTTCAGTGATAGGAAAATTATCCCTAAAACTTAATATTGAGTTAACTGCATTAACAGACAAATGAAGTTTGTGAATTGTAATCATTGTTTGTCTTATTTCATTACAATTTTCTGGACTATTTATAATACTATGCTGTTTTAAAGTGCGCCAAATATGAAATTTTTCTTCGTACTTATCAAGAGCAACACGAATTGTTAAATAATTAAGAACGGCAAAAGCAAATTGTAAATAGTTCCAACGACGAGTAATATAGAAGCTCAAACTTCTAAAATAATTATCGCAATTTGTGTTTTTACAATTTAATGCGCGTTCAATTGCTTGATTAATAATAATCTCATCTTCTTTAAAACTAGCGCAACTTTCAATAATATTAAGCCAAGTGATATGAAAAGAGTTGGCATTTAAATTAATCATATAAGATGTGCCATTATTAAGATAAGTAAAAGGTTGAGGCAGTTTTCCATATGTTTTTGCGTTCCACATTACAGCATTGTTAATAAGAGACATAAACCAGCTTGGTTGCCATACAATTAATTCCTTATAATATTCAAGAATGGCATCGAACTTTTTAGAAACGCTCCAAAGAATCATCCAATCATTTTTACATTTAGGCTTTTTATAAACTGCTTCTCCAAAATCTGCATCATCCAAATCTTTAACTAAACAAGTCATAGTCGCAATAAATTGAACAATGTTATGTCTACTAGGCTTTTCACCTTTTGAAAGAATTTTTACTTTTTCGGACTGGTATTCATCTAAACCATACATATCTAAATAAATCATGTTGCCGTCCTTAAGAGAATGTTAAGACATTCTTCTGCCATTCTTTCTTGGTGAGCACGCAATCTTTGGCTCTCTTGTCTTTCATAAATAGTAACCATTCTTTGAGCAATAATGTTAGCTCTGGTTTGAGGAATAAAGGCCATAGGGTTTCCCATACCACCTCTAATAGCTTCTAAATCTGCTTCTGTTGGAGTGGGAAGATTCTGATTTTCGGTTGTAAGGGGATTATAAATAATTTCATGCGTTTCTGGATTGTGAATATAAATTGTATTATTCCTGTCAAAAGGCCCGATATTTCCTTTTTTCTCCATAATATAATTTCCAAAGAAGCCTGTTAATTTAATTAAAGCTCTCAGAGCTTTATCAGAAAGGTTTTTATAAATATGGGCGAGATAATTCTTTGGGGTATCAAGTACAAGAAAGAAATCATCTATAATTCTAATACAATTCTTCAATCTAATAATGTATTTATACATCAAACTATAATTCTTTAGATTGTTTTGACTGATGATAAAATCTTTATTAAAAGAAGTAACCATATCAGAATAAAAACCAACCCAATTATTAAATTTAATTACTTTTAAACCTGTAGAACTCAATTTTGTATCAAAGAAAATAAAATTTAGATTATCAACAAAAGTTACATCAGGATTTTCAGTTCTGAGCATAGTGACATAAGAAAGTAATGGAAGAGTAGGCTTGAGATAATCAAACAAAACAGCAAATTTATCAAGGCTAATTTCTTCATTGTCAAAGAAAAAGCCGAAAGGAATTTCATCAACAATCCTCAAATAAGAGGCAAACTGCTTTCTAATATCCTCATAAGGAATTGTTTTATTTTCCATTAATAACCCTCCTGATAATTTTCAACGACAGGAATATAGGGAGCGGGATTAACATCATGTTCATTAAAACCATGATAATAAATACATTTTTCCATTTCTCTACTAATTCGTGTAATAGGTAAAAGATTACAAGCAAATTTGTCTTTCTTTGAAGTAGCTTCATAAAGCTTTAATTCATTTGTAGAATAATAAGTAAGGTCAGTAACATGAGTGCCGAAACAACTACCTTTAGGCATCGTAGCTATTGGATATTTTTCTTTTATCAAATCTCTGAAAGCCCAAATTACATCTACTGCCCACCAAATATGTTCCATGATATAATACAAAGAAACAAAAAAACTTTTTATATTTTGTTTTTTTAAAGAGATAATTAATTTATCAGCGTTTTCAAATAAAGTACTTCCTGATTCAAGATATTTATATTGTAACTGTTCTGGTCTTAAACCATAATCAAGAATAATTTTATCAAAGTTTTTGGTGTGAGAAACTAATAAGTTCTCTTCTTGGCAATCAAGCAATGTACTGTTAAATATGATTGATTGTTTAGCAGAAAAAGAATAAAAATTACGAGGATTCTTTAAAGTTAAAAGATACTCATAAGTAGGAACAAAAGCAAAGAACCATTCACGATATTGAAATAATATATCAAAAGTCATTTCATTAAAAAGAACTGGTTTGAATAATACATCTTTGTTTTGCTCAATTAATCCATCCCTACCCAAAATATGTTCAACCACATCTACTGCGTTAATAATATTTGCTTCAGGCGGAGTTACTTTCATCGTCACACACTTTCACCTCTATCCTTTTATATAATACAACAAAAAGCCTTATTTGTCAAGAGTTTAATCTCAACAAATAAGACTCTTATTATATATTTTTAAGTGTTTTTATAAAGAAGAGCGCAACGAGGAGCAAGATTTTGAGCTTTCATAATTGAAAGATTCTTGATAGCCACAGCGTAGAACTTGTTGAACTCTTCAAGAGAAGACCAACAAATGACGTTATCATCGTCTTTCTGACCAAAGTAGTAATACTTATCAAAGCTGTCCCAACAAAGATAACTATCATTGGTATCACTATAAATAGTCAGAATGGTATTATGCATAGGAGTAACTTTAAATTTCTCATTAATGTTAAACACGATAAAATTCTCCTTTCAATTTAATTTCGCCCAATGAACACAATTTGTATCAATCTCATGAGGAGAAATGTCCCAAGAATATTTATCAGGATATGATTTAAAATCACTTAAATATATCAAATATTCATCTGCGTAATAATCAAATTTTCTCCCTTGAAATTTTGCTGTGTAAACATTATAACTGCCACCAAAAATTTCGTCCATAAATTGAACGTCTTCAAGTATAAGGACTTCTTCACCGACACGTGGCTACCTATCTTCAAAACTATACCATTCCATTTTTGTTAATCCTTTTTTATTTCAATTTAATCTTGCCCAACGTAAACAGGAAGATATAAAACAATGAAATTGGCTTGAATAATTTTTTTGAATATATCTTTTAAAATTGTCTAGTTTAACATCACATACTCCACGACTATCTATTCTTTCTCTTCCTAAATAGGTAGCAACAAAGATTTTATGATGCCCAAGAATGGTTTTCATTACGAGAATTTCTTCGCCAATATGGGGTTGTTTCTTTTCAAAATCAAACCATTCCATTTTTTGTTAATCCTTTTTATTTTTAATATAATCTTGCCCAGTGAAGAAATTTTGAATAAAGACTCTTTTCATCTAAACAAAGATAAAGTTTTTCTCCACCAATTATTTTTAAATTGGTAAGTTTTACTAAGCTCATATCTTGGCTGTTATATTCTGTTTTTTTAAAGCTCTTATAATTACATTCGTAAATGGTGTAATGATTGGTGGAATTGCGCCCTACAAGTTCATAACTTGACCACTCGTGGATAATTACAATTCGCTCCCCGTTTTTAGGAAGATGCTCAAGAAAAGATTCCCATACCATGATTTAATACAACCTCGCCCAATGAACATTATCAAGCCAAAAAGAACAATACCATATGGATTTTTTATTTATAGTTGCTTTGCCTGAGATTAAAACTAAATCATGTAAAATCACACTTCCAGAACATTCATTTTTAAAAATACATTTGTACACAGGATTTGAAGATGTTCTACATTTTACTTGGCTTATTGCTGTTGAAAAACAAATCCAAATTAACTCTCCTTTTCGCGGGAGCTTTTCTGCAAAAGTGTGCCATTCCATAATTAATCAAATTTAGGCAAAGAATCAATTTCTGTCCAACGAAAATCGCAAGCAAGGTAGCCATGATAAATTTCGGGGTAATCAATTTTAGCAAACTTATAATTACTGGTGGTATTTTCCATTTTCCCTTTGTAAGACATTACTCGCATTCTTCCATAGCGGTCTGTAATAAGAACAATCTGACCACGTTTAGGTTCATTTTCCCAAATAGCGTACCAAGTCATATTAATTTTCCTCCTTCAATTTACGTCGAGATAATGGAGCAGGTTTTTTAAACCAATCATGACCATAATATTTCCTGCTTAGTTGCAAAAGACATTTCCTTGTCATGGAAATTAACAATAAGACCAGCAGCATTTTCATTTTCATAATGAAAATCAATATAGTCTACACCAAGAACTGCGTTCTCACCAAAGAGAGCTTTAACAATATCTTTTCTTAAATCTTCCTGAGTGTATGCAATAAGATTTTCAGTTCGTTTCATAAAATAACAGCTCCTTTCTTTACTGTAACTACATTATAGCAAGTAAGAAAGAAGCTGTCAAGTGCTTATTAAATTTTAGTTGGAAATATTAGTCAAAGATATCAATATCGCTACGAGGGCAGTAGGAACGCGACTCTTCAACAGACTTTTTAGCCTGAGCATTTGCGGCGTTAATTTTTTCAATAATCAGGTTACAGTTTTCGAGCTTGTTAATAACTTCCATCTGTTCCTTAACAGTACGTCTTGCAATGAGAATATCTTGGAGCTTTTTAAAAATAAGATAACCATTGCAAGCATCAAGGTGAGAGAACTCAATGTAATGAAGCACATCAACAATTTGAGCATTGTAATCGCCCAACTGCTTTGCCAAGTCTTCATTAGAGGGAAGAGAGTTGATAGAAGAAGCGATTTCCTCAAAAGTACTGGACATAGATTCTAAAGTAGGAAGAATCTTATCCTTGGTATATTTACTTGCCTGATATTTTTTAAGAGAGTCTTTGACAGGAAGTTCATCACCATCAATCATAGCCTTTGCACAATTAGTATGAGGAACAAATGGCAAAAGAGAATCTTTGAATTGCATTTCGATAGGATTTCCACTTGTAACAGGTGCTTCGCTTAAACTTTCCTGCATATTAAGGACTGCTTTAGAAATATTCAAACGAATTAATCCTTTATTTGCCACATCGGAAACGAGCTGGTCATACACCAAGCTATTGGTTTCAGCATGATAAATAGAAAACACACGATTTGACAAAAACTTGTCAACAATAGAGTGATTGAGGACAATGTTTGCAGCTTTGTCAATATCCTTAAACAAATGTTTCTTGTTAGGATTTGAAATATAGCTGTATTGATTGCTCACAAACTGAATATAAGAGTTAGTTGTGGTTTCTTTCAGATAAAAGCTCATATCAGCTTTATCTCCTTTCAATTTTGATACGACAATTATACCAAGATAAAAGGATTATTTCAAGGGTTTATTAAAAAATTTTTCGAGCCTGTGCAAAAATATTATTCATTAAAACCTGCTTTTGACCTCAGCCATATATTCTTCTAAAAATTTATCTGCTTTTTCATGTTTACAGCATTTCATAAAAATAAGACCCAATACAAGACCACTAATAAGTCCTGCAAAATGAGCGACATTGCCAACATTGGGAATAAATAAATTTACACCAATAGCGGAAATAATTACTACAATTAAAACTTTAAGTCTATCTTTTTTATCTACAACAGTGGTAATGATAAATCCCATTAATCCATAAATAGCGCCAGATGCACCAATTCCAATTGCCTCAGGTCTAAATAAAGAATAGGCAATAGTTGTGGCAATTTCAGAAATAATACCCGTTCCCAAATAAATAGAGAGATATTCAGTTTTTGTAAGATATTTTTCTATAAAGCTTCCTAAATAAATAAGACTAAGCAAATTTGCTACCAGATGATATAACTGAGCATGAGTAAAAACAGGAGTTACAAATCGCCAAATTTCAATGGGACTGTTATATAGTAAATTGTAACTCCATAGATAATAAATAAGAGTAGGATTAATTAAAATTGTAATATAAACTGCAATATTAATTAAAACCAACCAAAAGGTAAGAGTTTTAGTAAATTCTTTTATCTTAGTCATCAATAATTTTCCTCCCGCAATAAGGACAGAAATTCATATCGGAGTGCAATTGTTCACCGCACTCAGAGCAAACTTTGATAGTTCGAACATATCCTCTGTTTACATTTACACTTTTCTTTGTACAAGTTACATTACAACCAAGACTAAAACCAAGAGTGCTTAATTGGGCTTCTGCAAGTTTTCGTTCCCAAGCAACCTGTTCATATACTCCGTATAATACGGTATCAGGATGTTCTTTGTTATTCATTAATATAAATCCTCCGAATAAAGTTCAATTTCTTTTCGCTGTTCTTTAAAATAAATAAGAGAAGCAGGAAGAGAATCTTTTACAAGTTCAAAGGCTTTTGCTCTATTGTAAAAATTTCCAGCTTCATCAATAAAACCTTCTTCTTTAACCCAATCGGTAGCTTTATGATTTCCTGTAAGCATATTGCTAATATAAGCAAAATTTCTATAACCATCACCATAACGAGAGCAAGGAAGAATAATGCTCTTTTTTGGACATCCTCTGTTAATGTTACTAGGCGTAAACCTAATAGCGGCACATACAATTTTTGACATATTATACCTCAATTTCATCCATTTTCCATAAAAGCCCCACAAGCGGGACAGTAAGGACTTGAAATAACATATATACCAACATCATTAATATTTGTTCGAACAATGCCTCTTTTTTGCAACTCCCACAAGTAGCCATAGCAAGAGTCCCAAGGAAGGGCTTGACATCATAATAAAAATCAATGTTATACCAATGATTTTGTTCTGGAGAAATAATTTTAGATTTAATATATTTGGTTTTCATATCAAAACTCCATTTCTTCAACAGGGAAAATTTGTTTTCTCATACCATTGTCTTTAGGGATAGCCACAAATTTGCCAAAATTTTCGGGGTTGTTCGGGTTTTTATCTCCATACCAACAACCCATAAACAGGCCAAAGGCTTTCTGATATCTATTATAAAATACTTTCCCCAGATAGGAATGTTTCTTTCCCTTGATTTCATACAAATTGCCAGTGATAATATTATTACCATTAGCATCAAGAAGAGAGGTTACAATCCCACAATTTTCTCTTTTATCACGAGTGGGGGCTTTACGTCCCTTTTTAATGCGCTCCATTAAAATTCAACTCCTTATCTTTGATACTCAAATAATACCAGAAAGATAAGGAGTTGTCAAGTATTTAGTCTTTTTTCTTACCAAGAATTGCAAGCAAACGGACAAAGATATTAATAATATCAAGATAAAGGTCTGTTGCACAACTAATGGCATTATAAGGTGTAGCCGCATATCTTTGAGAGCAATACCAGTCATAACCAATATAAAGAGAGAATAATGCTACTACAGCATAATCAATTACATGTCCATCGTAGTCAAGGAAGAAAACCAAGGTTCCCTCAATAAGGATAATACTAATTAAAGCAATTAAAAGGATATGTCCAAGAGAACAAAAGTATTCAGGGAATACAGTGCTGATAGTAGTCATGATTACTACAATAATACCTGTAAGAAGACATACATAGCTAATACTCAAAGCTGTATATTGACTTACATAAACGCTTAATAGTGCTCCAATAGGTAGGCAAATAAGATTAAAGCCAAGGAAAGCAATTACAGCGTTTTCTGTACCACTAATAATAATAGCTCCAAGAAAAGCTAAAACAAAATAGCCCACAATGAAAAGAACAGGATGAGCCGCTACAAAGTTAAAAACCTGTACTTCAAGAAACATACAGATGAAGAAATTACAAATTAATCCCCAAAGGATAGTACATCCCATAAGAGCATTGAATCCTGCATCTGTCATTTGCATATCTTCTGGCATACAGTCAAAAGTAATTCTATCTTCTTTTAAATTAAAGCCATTATCCATTCTTAGTTTCCTTTTCTTTTTCTAATTTCTTTTTCCATATTTTCAGATAATCATCAAGGTCAAGAAAAGAAGTGTTGTTAGCTAAACCTTCTTTAATTTTATCCAGCATTATTTTTGCTAGGTAATACTCGTTTTTCCCAAAAACGCCTAAACTACAAGAGGATTTATCAGTAAGTTCAATAGTAATAGTATAAGTTGGAGTATTTACTGACCAATCCACATTGTTAAAATCAGCATCAAGGTGAATAGCTCTCCATCCCATATACAAATTAATAATCTGGTTGTCGTAACTAATAACCATTATTTATTTCTCCTATAAATTTATAGATAACACAAACAAAAGAAATCTTTTATTTAAAAATCCGCTTTGTCATCATCAAGGTTAGTAATCATTGAAGGAGCATTACCATATCCTGTTTTCATCTTTACAGGTGCAATAATATCTTTTCCAGCAAAATTATTATGATACCAACGTAACTCTTGATTATTAAGATTCTCTTTGACTTTTTTAGAGATTTCTGCCGCTTTGCTAATTTCTTCTTCGGATTTCTTTTTAAGAATTTCAATATCAGACTGAGCACTTTCAAGAATAAGTTTGAGATTCTTTACTTCTTTTTCGTTAGTTTCTCTGGCTTTTTTGGCTTTAATATAATTACGTCTCCACAATGAATATTTTAGATTACCAACAAAGCCAAAATCTACATAAACATCTTTAGCGTCAAAATAATTCAAACTCCAATAATTATTTAGAACTACATCTCCATGCTTGTAATTGTGGTTGTTAATTCTGCGATGAGGAAGGCAGCTTAAGCCCCATTTCTTAGTATTTAAGCAATAAATATCATACCACTTATCGAAATCCATCTTGACACATTCTTCGCGTTTGCGCTTTTCTTTAATATCATCTAAATCAGCGCCAAAAATTCCTTTGAAAATAAGTGGCCCAATTAAAAGCCCAAAAAGAAGCCACACAACAACTCCACCTGAAGTAATTAAAACTAAAAATAAAACAATTTTTAATGCCAACATGTTAATTCTCCCATCTATCAGTAGACTTTAATTCAATGTTACTGTTCATGTAAGATTCTTGAATTTTATTTGTTTCTTCTTTGGCTTTGTTGATTTCTTCTTCGGCTCTTTTTTGAATTTCTTCAATATCTCTTTGAACAGCTTCAAGAATATATTTTAAATTGTCTTGGGCATTTCTAATAGAGTCGCTTTTCTTTTGTTTGTTGTTCATGTTATATTTAAAAAAGACATATTTAATATTTCCGATAAAGCCAAAATTAACATAAACGGTATCCCAAACTCCATTTTTGGTTCTAACTGTTCGTTTAGGGGCAAACCACATTAAAGTCCATTTATCAGGAGCTAAAATATAATACTTTTTCCAATCGTTAAATTTCAAATGCGCCCAATCGCGCCATTTTTTATGATGAGCTTTAACAAACTCAAGCGGCGTATTTGCGCATCCACCATCTTCATCCTTGATAATATAAGCAAAAAGACAAATGAAAGCGATAAAAGCGAGGATGAGTAATCCACTAATAACATACAACAATTTACCGAGCATAAAAACACCTCTCCTTCTTTAGTACACTCAATATACCATGAAGGAGAGGTGTTGTCAACTATTTATTAAATTAAATTTTTAATTCTTTTTGGGCTTAATGTGAAGAATTGAATCAATCTTCTTAACATATACAGTAAACCCATAATATTCATTAATCATATCACACAAATCTTTAAAAAGTTGATGATTGATAACAGTTAAATATTGAGGATACCTTGTATAAATATAAATATTCTCAAGTTCATAATCGTAATCAATAAAAACTGATTCTGTTAAAGTTGCAAAAGTGTCATCAGCATCAATAATTCTCTAAATAAAATTGGCAACTTCCTAATCAATAGGTGTGGTAATATCAGGAATTACCTCGTAATTTTTGTCAACCATTTTCTTTCTCCTTACTTAAATATTCATCTAATACACTATCAACATTACCACTTACAAAAAGAATAGGGGGGTCTTCTTTGGAATAGGGGTAAGAAGTTGAATTAAGGTATTCATAGTCTTTAGGCATTACGCAAGCCCAATGATTTAGTTTGGGTACATAAACAAGATTAGAAAAACCCCAGTTATAAAACAAATCAAGTTCTCTCGCAGTAAAATTTAATCTGTAAGCTTCATGTTTATAATATTCAGATTTCTTTTTATCGTTTATTTTATTAGAAGCTTTAAGATAATCTTTTAAAATTTCTTCAATTTTAAGACAGGCATCAAAAATTTTCATTATTCCTCCACATAACAGATATAACAATTATATCCCTTTTCTGCCAAATCTGCTTTAACCTTTTCAGCACCAGACTTTTTAGCAAAGAATCCAACTTGAACTTTATACAACTTGGTTTTGGGGTCCATTACACAGAAAGCAGCAGAGTAATCAATAACCCCTTTTAGGGTACGAATCTCATTACGGTAGGTAATTGCACGAGTGGAATTACTAAAAGCCCCTAACTGACAACGGTAGCCAGCTTTTTTGGGACGGCTTTGTTCTTTTTTATCTTCCTTGTTTTGTTTCTTCTCTTCAAGTTCTGCCTTTTCTCTTTCAGCATTAGAACGAAGCCAGAAAGCGAGAATGGAATCGACAGGTCTTAGCCAACCAGATGCAGATAAACGTGTACCTTCGAAATTGGTATAAGTAGAATTACCGCCGTCTTGATTGCAACAATACTCTACATCAGGAAAAATCGACTTAACAAGATTCTGAGCCTTAGAAAGTTTCATGCCGCCAGAAACTACAGAGATAATAAAATATTTTTCATTCTTAGGATTACCATCTGTTTTTGTCCAACCAAACATCTGTCTTTTAGCTTCATAATCAATATCAGCGTAATCCTTTACAGACTGAGGCTGCTTATTTTTAAACAAAGCAGGATATTCCGTACCGAAATCTCTCCAACCAACACCGTTGTTAAATACGCCATTCATAATCTTACCAGCGTTAGTAATACCCCAACCATTAGAGAAATTACCGTCTTTAGCATAAACAGTATTATTACTTTTAAGATTCCAAATAGAAGTTCCACTTTCAGTATCAAAGAAGAAAGCGTTCGTTACAATATCGGGTTTATAACCATAAAGATTATACATCTTTTCTGGACTTAGTTTAGGCTGAGTGCACATATCTATACTTGCACTCTTTAATTCGCTCTTGGGCCATTCAATTACAACTACATTGTTATAAGTAACCCCTCTTACAATAGGGTGATACCAACGAAGCAGAGAATTGTTTTTGCCATAATGATACTAAATATTTGCCATTTAAATCTCCATTCTTCTGTACTATTTCAACAGATTTATTTTAATTAAAATAAAGGACAGGTATCCTTTTCTATTATTACCTTAACACAAAAAAGGATACCTGTCAATATTTAAATTGTTAAATTTTTATGAATTAAATAATTGGGGCAACAGGAATTTCTGTCTTTTTCTTTTTGTTGTAGATGCGTTTTGGCTTATCTTCCTTTACAGATTCAGTGGTCTGCCCCTCTTTGGAAAGATTAATCTTTTCTACAGGAACAAGTTTAAGTTCTTCAATAGTAATGCTTGCCCAATCGTAATAATCAGGAGGAAGATTAGTTTCATCAAAATTAAACTTGAGCCACTTTTCAGCAGAAAGAGGACAATTAAAACGCTTGGCACGGTCAAAGTCTACGAAGAATCCACCCTCACCAAAACTTTCTCCTGCAAAAAGTGTTTTGATTTCTGAATCTCGATTTGCTTTAATGGTAATATAATATGCAGAGCGATTCTTAAGAGGAAGCATAACAATCTCCTTTATTTTAGAATAGAATATTTACTACCAATTTCAACCTTAATGATTTTCATGTAATTAAAGTCATATTCCTTGGCGTAAGACTTGTTTTCAAGGAAGAATTTCTTGTTCTTCACCCACCATTCCCTTGCATCTTTTTCACTTTCAAAAGAAAAACAAGAAAGAGTATAATTCTCAGCAAGAAGATAAGGCATATTAGACCAACCTCTATTGGCAAAAGCGTAAGAAGAAGTTTCACCATAATTAAGAGGAAGTTTCTTGCGAGGAATGCCAATACAATAATAGGTCTCCATGTTAGAATGTGTGAGACCAGCATCTGTAATATTAAAAATCATTTTTGTTCTTATCCTTTTCTATAATGCGCTTAAATTTCACCTTAAATATTTTTTAGCTCAATTACAGTTTTAAGAGTGCAAGCATTCTTACCAGCAAACACAAAAACAAAACCTTTGTGATAATAAATCTTTTCGCTGTTAGATTTAGTACGAAAACGTCTCTTAAAAGCCCACATTTGTTCACAAGTAAGACCATTCTTTTCGTAATTATAAATGGTCAAAGCATCAAGGTTAACACCCTTATTACGAGCATTACAAGCTAACTGACGAAGTTCTCTTTCATTCTTAATACCAAGTCTTTCTAATCCACGGTCACGAGAATGAAAAGTTAATTTGATTTTATCAGAGCCAATCTTGTTATGGAAATTACGGTTATACATTTAAACAACTCCTTTCAAGAATGATTTACTTTATGTTTAAAGTATACCAGACCTAAAAGGAGTTGTCAATAGTTTATTAATTTGTTTCGGGAAAAATTGATAGTCTTTCTCTAAGATTGGAATATTCATCTAAAAGATGCTTATAATTAGCAATAGCATCTTTAGTTTTTTCTTCTGCTTCTTTGATGGTAAGAATTTCAAAAGTGGAATTATCTCCACGTTCATCAATCTTTAGACCAATAAGATAATACTTTTGGTCCTTTTTCTGTTCTAAACAGGCTTTAGCTAAAGTTTTCTTTTGCCAAGAGCTGATGTAGACTCTTAAAGAATATTCTAAATAACCTAATAGATAAGCAGGGGTCGCTTCTTCCCCCATAATAAACCAATATTCGGTTTCGCTTTCATAAGGGTTAGGGATATAGAAACAGCGTTCTGTCATTACAGCGCGAATATCTACTCTTTTTTCATAAGCAAAGCATTCTTCTTCTGTACTAAACATGCGCCCATCTTCTGCGACCCAGTGCGTCCTTTCTTGGGCAGGGATTAATTCTTTTTCGATTTTCATATCAATTAAAATCCCTTTCTACCTTGTTATAAAATTCTTCTTTTAATTCATCGGTGATTATTCCTGTTTTATTTAATTTATCATTTACGTTAATTAATACAGATTTTACAAAATTGTCATAATTAAAAACCCACATATAAGCCATCGAAATATTCAAAATGGGTATCGCACTTACTAATACCATTTGAACAAGTGTCCATATTGAGTTCCCGTTGTTTATAATTGTAACATCTACATTTCGAGCATTAAAAAAGTCATTGAGGTATTTAGTACACTTTTTCACAGAAAAGAAAAAACCTAAAATATCTAAGATAAAGAAAAACTGCCAAATTTTAATTAGAATCTTTAGAATCATCCGCTTTTGTTTCTATCTCCTTCACTTCTTCTACTTTTTTAACCTCTTTTGGTTGCTCCTTAAATTTCTTACAAAGATAAGATAAATGTCCCATGGAATTATATGTAAAACCACTATCAGGATGTCTTACACAATCCTTCCATGGACATTTCTTTTCATCACAGCCAGTAAAAGGAAGTAAAGATGTTTCTCTATCTCCTTTTGGGATATACATTTGTCTCTCCTATACACACATTATTTAATTACCCCTTAATTTGAATATAAGGGATGGAATCAGGACCACAATCAAAGTCCCATCCATTTTCAACAACCTTCTGAAGAAAAGTTCTGCTGTTTGTCAGTTTCCAAGCAATAGGACTACAACAATCTTTATGAATGGTATAATAAGGATGCTTGATATTCTTCTCACGACCAATTTCAAAGAGACGACCCATAATAACATTGAAGAAATAGCTTACATCATTATCTTTAAAAGTTTTATTCCAAACTTCTGCATCTTCTCTTGCCTTTACACTGGTTACATCAACCCAAGAACCATCTTCATTCTTTTGAAAAGTAAGTTCATAACCTCTGCATTCACAGAGTTCCTTAAAGCGCTTGTCGTTGGTCATAATTCTCCACATAGTAGGAGTGAGCTGGAAGTTCTCAAAACGAGCCACACCATAGCCCAAACTGGAATTATGGTCAAGACGTTCCTCGATATAACCAAGAAGTTTCATAATATTGTCATTCTTATTGTTATTCTTGTATTCTTCAAGATATTCCTGTTTGGTAAACATAATTTAACAACTCCTCTTACTTTTTTATTTTGTATTTATATAATACTATAAGTAAGAAGAGTTGTCAAGTGGTTATTAATTTTTCTTGCCAATTTTATAAGGGTACTTTTTTAATTCTTCTGGTAAATCCTTATACTGAATAGCTTTTTCTTCAATGAGATAAAAATACTTTTTCTTTTTTGCAGATTTCTCATCTTTAAGATTTTTACTACCACAGTAAGGACAATAGATAAATTCTCTTTCAGGAGAATATCTTGTAATAAATTCTGACTCAGATAAATATGAAGTAGGATGGAGATATCTTCTACAATTTAAGCAATAAGAATAAAAAGCTCCATCATTGATAAATTTAACTACAAGCCAGTCTCCATTACGGAATAGAATTTTGAAACGAGGGTCGTTATCATTATATTGATAATCACTGAATTTCGCTTGTCTTATCTTCTTCCTTTGTTTCTTTGACATTCTCTTCATCCTTTACTTCGGATTTATCAGTGACTTCCGTAACAGCTTCGGAGAGACCTCTGCCCATCATTCCTGCCATGGCTCCCATCATATCAACCATCCCATTAGGATTTTGCTGAATAGTATTATAAGAAGTTCTGAGGAGCTTATAAAACATAATTACGCAATCAGCAAATTCATACTCTTCGTTGAGTTTTGCTTGAATTGCAGTAATATCATCCATACTGTCAATCTCTTTGTCAAGAGTTCGCTCTTCATTGCCATAAGTAGTAATAGTTGCCTCGGGCTTCAAGCCCATATATACAATATAATAAGTATAGCTCTTCTTCAAATTCATTTTAAAAATAATCTCCTTGAAATAAATATGCTACTGTAGTATTAGTTTTTTCTGCGATAATTACAAAGTCTCTATATGTTAAGAAAAATCTTTTATGAGCAATCTTTCTTACATCTTTTTCTGACCTATTTAAAAATTCAGCCCATTGCTTATATGAATAAGGACTTGCTTTCATTACTTTACTTACTCGCTTCAGCTTGTCCATATAAGATTTGTTGGGATAAATATAATAGAATTTAATATAATTCCAAAGACAAACTAATCTTTTCATTTACTAATCCTATCTGCAATCGTGCTTGCTACAAAACTGTCTGGTTTAACTGTAGGCTCATATCCCGCACCTTTTAACCATCCAACAATTTCTGGAATTACTTGACCACTTGGTCCAGCATATCCAGCATCAACATGAATTCCAATACTAGTGTACTTTTCATAGTCAAAGTTTTCTTGGATGGCTAAAGTTGCTAATTCATCAAACAACTGGTCTGCATATGCAATGCTCAATTCAGTTTCTTTGTGAATCTTAATTTTTAAATTTAAAATAATTGGTAGTTTTTGAATCTCATAGAAGAACTTTCCACCCTTGCCATCGGTATAGACAGCGATAACAATGACGGCTTTTGTTTCATCTTTGTGATTCTGACTATCAGTACCAATGACAATATGATTATGTTCTGCTACATCTGCATGGCCTTTAATGTAGTTAAAGACAATTTCAGCTATTCGCTTCATGTCTACTCGTCCGTAAGTAGGACTAATCATATTATCATCCCTTTGCTTTAATTTAATAACTTGTTAAGTTTATCTACAACTTGATTAATTTTGTCGATTGTCTTAGGAGAAAATACATATCTTTTATTCGTGTCTTTATCATAAACACTTCTGATTACGCTTCCAGAATCAGATTTGAGGTAAAAATCTTCTTCTGTAAAATAAGGGAGTTTTATTTTGTTTTCTTTCATGGGCATCTCTGTAACTACACGAATTATTGGAATAATTTCATAATCTTCTGGATTATAAAACCAATTCAATTCTTGTTTAAGAGTGGTCTTTGAAGTAAAATATTTGGCTCCATCTTTATCTGTAACAAGAGGAGTATCTCCAAAAGTGCTCATTCCTTTATAATAGCACTCTTCAAGATTGGAACCTTTGATGAAATTAGCGTTAATTTTAGCAAGGAAAACTTTTTGCTCTTTTTTATTTTGTTCTTTTGTATTTTCTTCTTCAACTTTATTAAGATTAAGATTGCGTCCACATACAGGACAATAATTGGCATGAACATAAAAATCGCCATGGTCAATAAGATTCTTTTTGCTTGTAGCGTTAATAGTGAATCTATAATTCTCACACCATTTACACATATAGAAAGACTCCTTTCAGTCTAAATTACTATCATTAGTATAGACTAAAAAGAGTCTGTTGTCAAGAGCTTTATTTAATTTTCTTCTGTTTTCTTATTTCTCTTTGAATCTTAAACCAGTAAATTGCAGCCCGAACGAGAGCAATAGGCCAGCAGAAAATCAAAGTTAAATAATGCAATAAGGTTACTTCTTTATCATTTCTATTAGTAGGACAATTATAAACATTATATGTTACTGCAAGCCCACATAAAAGATAAAGAGCAAAACCTATTAGAGATACATCATTCAATCTCATCAGCAAACTCCTTTGCAAAGGAATGAAAAAGAGCTGTAGTATAAGTATTTGTTTTTTTTGGAGGAAACAATCATGAACAATTATAGAAAAAGGAGAATATACTACAGCTCTTATTGTTATATTAACATACTTTTTTGAGTTTGTCAATCACTTATTAAATTGTTTTTAAAATTACTTTTTAAGAAGCATTTGATGAGAATAAAGAATCTGCATTTTTTCAGCTACAGATAAACTTCTATTATAATCGTCATCATTGTCAGCAAGACGCATTGCAAATTGATAATCGAGATTTTCAAAAATTTCTTCTGTCAAAATATGACCATAATTCTGCTCTAAAACTTGATAGACTTCTTCAAGATTAGGGAGATTACTCGTGTAAGATTCACTGGAAAGCTCTTCAAATTTAGGAGTTTTTTCTTTTTCTGACTTCCTATTAAAAAACATTTTTTATTTACCTCTCCTTAAAATCAAAACCTATAAAACTTGCGGGGTTTAACATTATCCAACATATCGAAAATCATTCTCTTAGATTTGCGAACGGCTTCTTCCATCTTCGCATAAAATTCATCACGAGAAATAGGCTGAAAATGGTCAAATTTATCGGGATAATTTAAAAGGAAGAACAAATCAACATCCTCGTTGTAATAAGGAGCGCAATCAATTTCTGAATCTGTATAACAACCATAAGGTGTCTCATTTTCAAAATTATTGATTTCTACACAGCCCCAAGAAGAAGAATAACTAACATCACATCTGCCTTCTAATAGCTTGGGAGGTTGAACAATCATAATATAATGTCCTTTATGAATATAACAGTTGCCAATAAGTTTCTCAGCAAGTTCTTTCATAACATATTCATCATAAGATTCTCTTGTGAGTTTATTTAAATCTTTATGAATTTCAGAAAGTTCTTTCTTCTTTTCTTTCAAAGAAGTCTTCCACGTATTTTCCATGTTACACCTCTATAATAAAAATAGTCTCATAACTAATATTAAATTAATCATGAGACTCTATTAAATTTCCAATTTAATAAATTGCGAAGACTTGGAAGTTATTCCCCGCTCTATTACTTCCTTCACTCATTGAAACTTTCCCGTCTGCGGCTATCCATTTTGGCGGACAAGTGATACAAGTCTTCTTGTAAAACTGCGAACAACCTACCCGTAGGTTATTCAAATACGATAATAAGCGCTCCGACCCCCATCGGATTCTTATTAAAGGTGAGGAATAGACGACGTTCACCTCACTATGAGCCTCTGGTCCTAGCCTCTGGACGATGCCGCGCTCTTTGTCTAACATTTTTAGTTAGCAATCAACCTATTCTATCGGGCAAGAATCCGATAAATAGGATTTTATAATTCTTGCAAGAATTTTCCACCATTAACTTTCAGGTGGGGGGGGGGGAGCTTGCCGCTCTAGTATCTTCGTAGTTCCTATTTCTACAAAGTATGCTTCCGACAGTATAAACTTTATACATGTCTAAGAAGTCATTGCATCTCAGCTATCATTGAATATTCAATTGTGTGTCTTGTAGGCAAGAACGTGATTTACCTATCAGGCCTGTTAGTATAAATCAAGAAGATTTTTTCTACGCTACAGGAGAAAATTTTTTTCTCTTTCGGGGAGAATCTTTTCTTCATTTTTTCATCCTTTCCCTTGGGACACTCTTAATATACCATAAGGTTTGCTTCCTGTCAAGTATTTATTAAACATTTTCCGAAAGTTTTTTCTCAAGTATCTTAATCATATCTCTTTGAGTAGATGTAAGAGATACAAGAGTTTCTTGCTTTGCATTTAATTCTTTAACAAGTTTATCATAAGAATCAATAAGCTCTTTCTGTGCAGCAGCTTTGTTCTCTAAAGAAGTAATAAGCTGTTCTTTTGCGTCATCTAAATTCTTATGAGCTTCATCTGCTTCTGTATAAGCTTTGTTGTAAGCATGGATTCCACCTACAATAGTTCCACCCAAAAAGAAAATAGTAACAACGCCAACTGCGAGGATAATACAAAGAACAACTTGTGAAACAGTCATTTCTTTTTTACCTCCATCAATTTATTTTCTGGTTCAATTCTAAATTGTCCCATTTCCCAATCAAAACCAAGCCCAACAGATTGGACTTTTTCATAGGGTCTACCACCCCAATTAGCTTCAAAATTTTCAATGGTAATTACTACCTGAGATTCTTTGTCTTGCTTCCAGCATGGACTTTCAGCCATTTCGTTAAGGATATCTCTTAATCTTTCAACAGTCATTTTTCTTGCCCTTTAAATAAAGTTTAAAGAAATGAATGGCAGTCATAAATAATCCACCACTGATGAACAAACAGAAAGGAGTCAGTACTTCTCCTGTGGAATTATCTAATCCTGCTATTCCAATTACAATAAGAAAATATAAACAAAATAATGAATCAGCTAAATTTGGATTTATTAAATCTTGATTTGAATTCATACAATCCAAAAATGAACAATATCTTTATATGGAGAAGTCCAACTATCTTCTGTAAACTCCGTCCAATCTAAAATACATCGAGTAAAGAAACTCTTGCATCCACTAATTGTTCCCCATCCATTAGGAGATTCGTACTGTTTATATTTATCGGGAAATCTTTCAAGTTCTTCTAAACCGTGAATGATAAAAGGAATAACATCTTTTACAAGACCATTATCTTCTTCATTCTTCCATTCTAACCCTGTAGATTTCTGAATCATTTTTCTTAAATTATAAGTTGTATTTGCTTCACAATTTCCAATATCAGCCCAAAGTTTAGGGTCATCCTTGCACTGTACTCGATAACTAATATCGTAACTCATTTAATTACCTCCAAATCAATATGACCAACATATACAAAGCCAGCAACATCATTAACATCAGTGGCATATGTGTCATTGATTTTTGCGAATTTTAGTGTCGTTTTGAATTATCCATAAATCCCCAAAGAAAGGATTGTAATAGATATCTCCATTAACAAATTCTTTTTCACCAGTCTTAATCATTATCCGTAAAAACCTCCATCGGGCTGTTCTCTTTTGTAATTGGGACAAGATGTATCATCTATGGGGTCTCTAAAACAATCTATCCCCCAAGTATGAACACATTTTTCACAATAAAAAGGTGGAATCTAAAAATTATAATATGTTGGCTTCTTAGGTTCTTTTGGCATAAAAGGACTTTTTTCGGGCTTGGGAATAGTAACAGGGTCAGGTTGAACATTTACATCCTTCATAAGCTCTTCTTTCTCAACCTTTTCCCATGCATCCATAGCTGAATTGAGAAAATCAAGGGTGTGCTCATCATACCCCAAAATCTTAAGTTCTTTAATCAAATCATCGTTGCCAATCTTTTTTAAAACATTTGGAAAGGCATAAAGTAAAACTTGAACATGACCAAACTCTTTACGCCATTCATTATACTCTTTTACAGTCATTAATAATACCTCGTCTTTCGACCTCAAATTTAAGTTCGCTTACTGCTACGGTAACTGGCATAGATACAAAATGGTCATAATAATCTACAGCCTTAGAAAAATAACTACCGTGCTTAATAGGCCAATTCTCTTTGTTCTTTGGAGGATTCTTTTTTTCGATTTCCTTAAGCTCTGTACAAGCCGACCAAAGTTCTGCATTAGTTAAATTACGAAAATAGCCCATAATAATACACCTTTCACTTAATATAATTGTGATTGCATATAAAGAATAACACAGTTTTTCTTATTTGTCAATAGGAAACAGTAAAAAAAGAGAGGGAATTGCCCTCTCTTAATTTATTTTTTTAACTTAGGCAAAAGCTTTGGTCTCAACAGTGTCATAACGCTTATTCAACAGTACTTCCATAAGAGCATCCCAAGGATTCGTCTTGCCTGAGAGAACCATTTTCAAAGTATTTACACTAAACCCACTAACCATGATACCATAGTCATTCTTGGTCATGGGAAAGCCATTATTTGTGTTACCATTTCCTGTGGTATTCCAGTAGATAATCATGGGCATATCATATCCAGCATCCTTATACTTCTGCTCAATGGACTTAAGGAAAGCAGGAGCTTCCTGAGCAGTAGCACGAGTGCTGTTATAACCCCAATAACCATAACCACCGTAGCCGCGACCACCAGTACTAATGTTACGAATGTTTACCATAGAATCCCAACCACCATCACTGATAATCAGAATATTCTTGGGCAAATCACTCTGAGGGGAATGATTATCAATGGCAGTTTCAAGAATCAGGTCAAACACAGCCTCAAGGTTGGTATTATCAATTTCATTATGACGGGCGGCTTCCATAAGATTCTCGCGCAAAGAGTCGTGATTAACATTAACCATCTGAGGACGAGAAGAGAAAGTAATGTAACGACCCTTATATGCACCCTTAGCACGCTCTGCAAAGTAAATTGCAAGAGAGTTGGCTACTTCAAGGGCAGTCAGACGAGTACGACCAACATTGGTACACATAGAACCAGAGCCATCTGCAACAACAATAGTAGAACTATCATCAGTTACAAGATTGGGAAGAGACTTCCACATACCTTCGAGAGTAGCATCATAAGAACGAGGAGCACTATTCCACGAACCATCACAATACTTATGAACGATATCACAAGGATTAGCTACAGAAGAGTTAATCTTTGCTTCGCCCTTGGTAAGAGCATTCAGATAAGCACGACGGCGCTCTTCATCATTACGAAGGAAAGCATTGTTGTAGTTGAGATTGGCCTTGGAAGGAACAGTCTCATAATCAATGCTCTGCCAATTCTGAGAAGACATCTTACGCTCAACAACGTCAAGATGCTTGCGAAGAGCAGACAAACCCTTGCGATACTCACGCTCAGTCAAACCGAGCATATCCATCGTCTTAAGACCACGCTTACGAGTGTCATGGCTGTGAGAAGAAGCGCTATCAAGCCACTTTGCCATAAGGCTAATGGACTTCCCCTTCTTCATATTAGCCATGTCTTCCTTCCACTGCTTACGAATCAGTTCACGAACAACAGGCTTAGTAGTGGGATTATCCATGACAGCATAAATATAATCCCAACGAGAATATTCAGGAATCATGGGAATCAAGTTCGCCACAATCTGAGCACCACCATTGTTCATCATATCCTCAAGGCAAATCTTAAAAAGACGGCGCTCGCCCTGACCCTCACGGATATCGCCAGCATAGAACAGCCAACGAATAGCGAGACGAGGATTCTCAGAATAAGCCGCACGGAACTTCTTCACAACATCACCGTCAGGGAGGCTACGAAGAGCAGAGATGGAAGTATTGATATCCAGAAGAGCAGAACCAGAAGACTTATATGCAATAGCACCATTAGAAGTGTACTGCTTGTCGGCGGGAAGAGTAGGAACTGCAACCTGAGTGTAGTAGCCTTTAGCAGTCTTCTCAACCTTGTCCATAAAGGAAGCCTTACGGTTGGTTCGATTGGTCTGAACAGTCTTCTCAGGCTTAGGTGCCCAAGCCTTAGTATTCTTCTTCTTGTTAGGATTATTATAATTATACATAATTTTTCTCCTTTTTTAAGGACTAGACTCTTTTGTCCTTTTTTCAAAATAAAAGTTTTTGTAGTTTGCTGTGAGAGTCTAACTACTTATCACTGACAATATATACTATAACAGACGTATCTTAATTTGTCAAGAGGTTATTCGAATTATTTTCGTCTTTATCTAAAGTTCTCTTAAAGTTATTTATAAATAATTGTTTAGCATTTTGAGCTTTATAGCAAATATCATTAGTAATAGCTTCTTCAATACCCTCAAAGAGTGGAATAAGGGGACATAAAAGTTCTCTTTCATTCTCATTGTCAGCCAATGCATCTCTACTTTTAGATATATTAGTTAATTCCCTTATAATGATATCTTTTGTCTTAAATTCTAATTTAGTAGTAATTTCACCATCAGATTTATCAGTAAGTTTTTCAAATTGCTCTTTAGATAGGTATTTTTTATTTATTATTACCCAAACCTAAATTTCTCCATTGGTATCTACTAAAATTGGAATGTCTGTTCTATCTTCTGCTCGGTTTGCTAATTTTCTTATCCAAGTCTAATAAGCTTTCTACCCCTCTTGGGTCTAAAGCCAGTTAATATCAACCATAATTATACCCTCTTATACTCAATTATACCCCTACTCAGATTTCAAAACAGAAATTTTAATCCCACCTTCCTCGAATTCATACTTAGCACGAGGAATTTTTACTTTTAAAGTACCAGTTTCTTCATTAGAATTCTGATTTACAATAGGTAGAGTAAAATTTAAATTAACTGTGTCATCAAAATTTTTCTCCATATTAAATTCTTTTGGCTCGAATTTAATAAACATCTTAGATTTTTCCGAACGAGAAAAATTTAAACTAAAATTAGATGTACTATCCAACTGAACAAGATTGTGCTTCAAACACGCAGTTAAACCGCAATATCCTCTAATATTAGCATATTCACATAAAATACCCTTTGTATTACAATATCCTTTAGAGGGATAATAATCTCCTGTGTTCATTATTAGTTCCCCTTAAAGTAATATTCATAACGCTCTCCATCCCAAAGAGGATGCTTAACATTCTTTTCAACATGCCAATCATAATATTCGCCCTTTTCATCTACATCGGCAACATAGCAATTATCATCAGGGTCACAACTGTTATCATTGCCAGTGTAAATACAACTTCTTGGGTCAAAAAGAAAGCGTTTTAATTTGTCATCATCTTCAAGAATTTCATTAATGAATGGAATGAGTTCTCCTGCATGGTCTACAGAACCACTACAGTCCCAAGATTCCCAATCACTATATTTACTTGTCTCTCTTTTGTAATCAGGAACAAAGATTTTAATCTTAAAGTCTTCTTCAAGCTTACGTTTAAATTCCTTTGCTTGAGCACCCATGTCACAATCAAGCATAGCTGTATAAAGATAAGAAGCCTTATCTTCCGTGGAAGAGTAGCAACTTCTTTCCCAGCCATAATCTTTATCTGCATTAAAATTTAGATAAGCTGGAATATGTTCTGGACCATAATTGTCCTTTGAAATAACAAGAGAATGACAAGAACTTGAATTTGTTTCAAATACATTTTTACGAATTTGTTTCATTATTCTTCTCCTCATTTAAATCTCTCAAAAACTGATACATTTCAGTAACAGTCTTATTACCAACATCATAGCGGTTATTTACATCACAAGAATTTCTTGCGAACTGCATTTCAACTCCATCAATGTACATAGAAGCACTGGTCTGTTCGCCATCTTGGCCGTCATCACCCATGTACATAGTATTCCAATCTTCCTCAGACATAAGACGCTGAGGTTCAAGCTGCTTAATAGCAAGATTGTCAAAACTAATAACAGAGAACCACTTCTCGTTAATCATACGACCAAGATTGTCATAGATTGCCTTCTGCTTATTAGCTACAAGTTCCTTGGCCCAATCTTCCTTAACATATTCCTCACCACGGCGAACAGTCTTGTAACCAAGAATAAGAATCTTAAGGTTACGATTCTTAAGAGCACGAAGAGTATCCATTGTTACAATGCCATTAATGACATGGAGAACAAGATTGGGATACTTAGAAATAGTCTTAAGAAACTGCGGCTGAAGAGGGTCAACAAGAGAGACACCAATACCATAGATGAGCTTTTCCTTAACAAGCTGTTCAATAAGCTCCTGATTCTTCATAAAGGCAAACTGATGAACAGTCATATTAGGAATAAGATTCAATTCCTTACACTTGCGAAGAAAAGGAATCAAGTCAGGATGAGAAAGGGGGTCTCCACCTCCAATTGCAAGCTCTGTGTATTCATGGAAACTTTCAAGAACCTTGATACCCTGTTCACCAAGAATGTCACCATGCTTGCCAGTTGGAGTGCTATTTTCATGACAATTACTTACCAAAATATTTTCGACAAAATAATTGTGATTATCTTTTACTTCAATATTATAAACTTTTCCACTATAAGAAATTCTTTCGATAGAATCAATTTTCATTTTCATCTTCCTTACTATCTAAAATATGTCTTTTATGAAATTTAGGGTCTACTTTATCATGACAAGATTCACATACTACTAATCCAATATCATGAGAATTGTGATAATCTACAATAGCCTTTTCAAGTTTTAAATAGTCTTCTGACATATATTCAACTTTTTGACCATTTAAACCTAATTCTTTTAGAAATCTTTCAAATATTTCTATAAAGGGTTCTTTATGATGAACGTGCAAATATCCCCGTCTTGCCCCACAAACTTCACAGGTATAATTAGTTCTTTCAAAATTTGCCTTTTTCCAATCTCTTAAACGAATTCGGATATAATTCTATAAAGAGCGAGTTCCTTTAAAACTTTTTCTTTCTTTGCCTCGGGGATATTTTAATTCACCTGATTCCAAAAGCTTTTTAAGAGTTTTTTGTTTTTTGTCTTTGCTATCTGGGTTATTCATTGGATTATTATTTTTCATACGCTTAGATGCTTCTTTTCTATTTTGTTCTTTGCGTATTTCTTTTTGCTGTTTGTCTTGTTCCTTTTCTTTTTCTTTCTAACAATATTCTTCCCAAGTTAATTCTTGTTCGTAAACAGGATTGTTTAATTTCATCCTTAAAGAAGCTTCAAGATTATTCTTCTTTTTGCATTCATCACAAGTATACGCAGGATTGTTTTTGAGATTTTTTCTGGTTACTTTTTTAGTAACTGTTTTTAAAATTTTTCCGCACTATCTACATATAATATTTTGCTAAAATTCTTTTAAAATATGCGGTTTTTCTTTTATACATTCAGGACAAAGCTCTTTACTTTGTTTTGCAGTAGCCTAATATTCTTTCCCGCATTTCTAACAAATGTAAGTTTTAGTTTTATTTTTATACTATATACGATGCCACTCTTTTCGACATTCGTTATTAAAACAAACAATGGTTCTACTATCTCTTGTTTCAAATTCCTGCTAACATATTTGGCACTACTTAATCATAAAGCATTACCTCATCATTGGTTGTCAAAAAGCCAGCTTCTACCCAACCTCTATTAATAGTATAAATCTTATGATTAGGAGTACAAATAATAGTTTTATCTTCGACTGTGATTTTAATTAATTCTCCATTATAATCACGTTCATAAAGTTTAACGACAGGCTTTAATTCTTTAATATGATTTTCCAAATTATAAGAATCAACAATATCTCCGATATTCACTTCTTCAATCGGGACATCGTTTCCATTAACTTTTACTTTTACTCCAGCAGGAAAACAGAAACTACAACCCTGTGCGCAATTATTAGTAATTTTATAGTCGCAACATTCTGGAAAATCAGCCTTGAAAAAGCTTAAATCATTTTCACGAGTCTTGGTCCCATTGTCCAAGTCGATGGAAACCATATAATTACCGTTCTGATAAGTCTTAATATTACTCATTAATCCATCACCACTTTCTTCATATCTTCTTCCTTTTCCCAAACTTCCTCAATTGCAGGATAAACAACAGAAGAAGTCATTTTGTGATTACACTTGGGACATACATACTCATAAATGGGCGGATAAGTAGCATAAGCCATTTCACTCAGCTTCATTTCAACATCACAATCACTACAATAGATGCGATGAACCTTGCGATACTTAAGATATTCTTTTGTTACACGTTCGCTATACAATTTAACTCCATTAGTGCTCACAGAGATTGTCCTCCATATTATTAGTCATTTTTTATTTCTTTCTGATGCTTTTTGTAAACCTTGTTATTAACTACTTCAATATATCCAAAATCCCAAGGCGCTTCTCCTTGGTAATCAATAATTCCATTAGCAACATATCCATTAGGGGCAAGAAAATTATCAATGAGATACTTCAACCAATCAACATAATTGTAAAATTTTTCTGCTTCATTCCAAACTAATTTGTTTTCATCATTAATAATCCATTTACACCAAAGACCAGCTTGAGTGTAAGGAGGGTAGTTGTTGTCAATAACAGAATCATCAGATTCTTGCCCAGCAAATCCCAAACCGCCAATAAAATATTCTCCCTCTTCACCCAAATTTCCATTGTAACAAAGATTTTCCCAGTTTGGAAATACTTCTTTAATTTTTTCATTATCTCGCTTCATGCGGCGAGTATAACTAAATTTGTTAATGTACTCTTTAAGTTCAGAAGAAATTGGCTTGTTAAAAGAAATTGCCCCGTTAAATTCAGTAGTATACCCCATAATTAGTTCTCCTTTTTAATGTTCAACACGGGGATTATCCTCTATATACTTCTTTACTCTGTCACCATCATAACGAGAGGGACAGGCATTACAAAGGTAAGAACCATAATATTCACAAGCATGAACCTCTTCCTGAGACTTGGGAGCAGACTCACAATTCAGGTGGTCGAATGCGCAATAAATCTTCATTTTTATTCGTTTCCTTTCTCTCGAACAATGTAAATGTTATTTCCTTTATTTTCAAGGATTTCGTAATCCTGTAAAAATTTGGTCGGAATATTTTCTTCAAATTTAACCATATATCTTTCTTCATAAACAGGATTAAATGCCATTTTAAACATTTTACCAGAGGCAAAAGTGAACAAAGAAACGGCTACAATACAAACAAGCGTTAGCCAGCCAAATTTTTCTTTTATACATAACACCAAAAAATAGAATAAAAGCAAAGCAAAAACAGCAAAAATAATTCCTGCACCAATCAATTCATCTAAATCAGCAGAAACTCTTACCATTTCAGAAGTTAAAACTTCAACGCCATCAATCATTTTTGTCAACCCTTTCTTTTAACGTGTAGATTTTTCCTTCTCTGGAAATAATATAATTTTCTTCGAGTTTTTCGTAATCAGTTAATGAAAAATGGTCTGGGTCAGAGAATTTAACTTCATAAGAGATGATTTTAACTGGATGAGTCATTGCGTGCAAATTAATTCCCGAGATTACTCCAAGAATAATGGTCGCTACAAGAAGCAAATCAAATCCGTCCATGAGAACTTTAGTTTGAATCCAATCTACAATAAAAGTAATTATACAAATAATACAAAGAGCAGCGAGAAGACTAGTAATAACAAAAACAAAGAGGTCTCCACCTTTAGTAGTTACTATTGTATTGAGAATTTCAATGGCTGGATTATTTTCAATCGACATTTTTACATCTCCTTTTGAGTAATCAAATTATACTCTACAAAAAGAAAAAAGTCAAGGAGTTAATAAAAAATAATCTCCTTGACCTATTAAAATATTTTAATTGTTAGTTATAACCATAAGCACAAGTAATAACAAGTTTGTCACCACTGGGAGAAGTATAATGAGAAGTCTCAGTTTCAAGGCCATCACTATTACAATCCTGCATAAACTCTTGATAAGTTAAACCAGCTCCCTCATAGTCGAAAAGAGAATCCTTTTCTTGTCTACGTTGTTGGGAAACACGAGTATAAGTATATTCTTCTTTTTCTGCGTCTGTAAGTTCAAACCAATCCTTATAATATTTACCTTTGCATCTAGTATAGTATTCTTCTGCTTCTTTCCTGTCTTGCTTAGTAATTCTAATGGAGTTTTTAATAAAAGTTTTATTCCATTTATTAAAAAGCAGTTTCCCATCTTGCCAATCTTTATACTCGTCTTCGGTACAAATAGCAAGGGTATGAGTAGAAGAAGAGTTGGTTTCAAATACATTTTTACGAATTTGTTTCATTTAATTTTACCTCCTCTAAAATTTTAGCTTCTACTAATTTATTCATTCGATTTTCATATTTGTCAACAATCATATCAAGGAAAGGAAAACTGTGTCCACTATCTTGTGCTCTAAAAAAAGCATTATATGGTTGACCAAAATCATCGTCAATGACTTCAAGATTATCAAAATCATTCCAAGATTTAAGGTCATCAAGGTCAATCGCTACATCAAAGCTAAATTCATATGAAATTCTTTCTTTTTTGGAGTTAAAAAGACAAAAATGATAAGTCATCCAATAATGGTCAGACTTTTTAGATTCTCTCCAAAACCCTTCTTTAAAACCTGTATCAGTAAGAAGGACAATTTGTTCTGCTGTGGTTAAAGAAAGAAAATAATTAGATAATTCATAACGCTTCATCTTATGCTTTGTTTTCATGCGAAGATTCTGCATCTTTCTTCTCCTTCTCTGCTTCTAATCGAGCCAAATACTGTTCTCTCCATTTAGCCTCATATTCAACACGGCTATCATGGATAATTTTAGTAGTATTTACTAAACCAGAATCTTTAATATGAAGCCACGTATTATATTCATCGCCATCCACAACCACAATATATCTCTTATTGGTCAAAAACTCTTCAAGAGATACATTGTACTTTTTAAGCCAACCCTCGATTTCATAGTCATCAGTTCCCCCATAATTGGGAACAGGTTCATCTGCTTCTACATAATCTTTAACTTCTGAATCCCAAACATAATCTTTGGTATCGAATTCAAAATCTGTGAATCCATCAATGTATTCCTTGCAAATTTTTCTACATTCATCTACAAGATTGCCATTAGAAGACGCAATAGCATATCTTAGCTTACCTCTAAAGGTGGCAAGCATATCAAAAGGATAACGATAAAATTCAAGATAACTTTCGGAAAGCCAAAGCAAACCATCTTTACGAAGATGAAATTCGCTATTAATTTCTTCTCTTGTCATGTGCTCGTCATCAGTAGTAATTACAAGAGAATGACTTGAACTACTATTAGTTTCAAAAACATTACGTCTAATCTGTCTCATATTATCTCCTTAAAATCCAGTCTGAGCACTTTTAAAATTTAAGGTTTTACTAGTACCTTCAACTTCTGCAATAATATCGTCATACTCTTCACCATCATAGGTGTATTTACCATTATTCTTTTTATTGACACGAACATGTCCATCAAAGTTTTTAATAATAGTAGCACAATGCTTAGGAAGGTCAAGGTTAGGATTGTATTCAAGAACTTCCTTCATAAGAAAAATACCAACCTGACCAGAATCAGCACAGAACTCTCCCATCTTTTCCTTGGTCAAAGAATTAAAAACAGTGCAAGACCAATCCCCATAAATAGTGCCGCAGACGATAAAAGTATTAAGGCCAAGTTTTTCCATGGCTTCTCCACAGCAACACTTTTCCCAATCATCTTCCTGCTCAGTTTCCCACTTTGCTACAGCTTTGTTGTAAGCTTCATTTTCAGTTTCGTAAGTGGGAGAAAAAGGGACTCTACGAATATTGGGGTTTTTTGTTTTTGTCCCTCTAATCCACGTTTCATAAGCATCAATAAGTTTCGCTTCTCTGTCAGGAGTACGATAACCTTCAGGAAGTTCATTGGCACGAAGAGGTTTCTTCATATCAATCCAAGTGACATCTTCGTACATATCAGGCCTCGGATATCCTTTGTGTCCATTCCCAACAATTTTGTATTTGGAATAATAATCTTCCATATTAGGATGAGTATTATAATTTATCTTGTGGTCTTCACGAATAATATAACAAGGGTCAGTAATGAGGATATCACCAACAAAACGAACGAAACGATTATACTGATTGCAAAGATTCATAAAAATACCTCTCCTTATTTTTCTACTGAAAGAATATCATAAGGAGAGGCGAATGTCAAGTCTTTATTAAATTATTTCTTGTGTTTGTTTAATTAAAGGAGAGGAGAAACCTCGTCAATAATTTCAAACTGGCTTAAATCATTTGCGTCAAACTTTTTATCCTGTTCACAATACATAATACCAACAAGGCCAAGAGAACCGAACTGATTAGGCAAAGGCATAATCTGATAAACACGATAAGTCTTACCATCAAGCGCGTTCTTCTTCTTACACTTAAACATATAACTATTATTAGCCATTTATAATACTCCTTAAAATTTCACTTTTATTCTATCTTGTTTTATTTTTGTTAGTGATTATCGTTGTCGATAATCAAACTATAACCTTTATTAAAAATATAATCTTCTAAAGTAATTCTGTCTCTTGTAAAAATATAATACATTCCATCAGAAACATAATAATCAAGACTTTGATGGTCTACATAACCATCTTCATCAGGACTAATTTTGATTCCTATAATGTGAATGTCATGTTTAGAAAGAGCATACTTTACATCATCTTCGAACTTTTGGAAATCATCAGATTCCATAACTTCTTTAATAGCTTCTTCTTTATCTTCTCTGCTGCTCCAATTAACATTGTAACCTTGAAAACAAGTTATAGCAGTTAAGATATATTCAAGTTTAGCTACTGCGCTATTTTCGTCTAAGTTAGATTCCCAACCCCAGCCAAAGGCTTCAAAATTTAATTTTAGATATTTACCGTAACCATTGTGACCATAATCTTCTTCAATATAATCATCTAATTGAGTATAATCATAATTATCTTTATTGCTAATACTCAATGAATGAACACTTGAAGAATTAGTCTCAAAAACATTTTTTCTTGTTTGTTTCATATTAATACCTTACCCGACGTAATTGGTCAAAAATTTCAATCCGCTTATCAAAACCTAAAGACCATAACACATCTTCCATTAAACTATCCATTGCTCTATGTCCCCAGCCATTTAAAAGAGCCGCATCACCTTGACATAAATCTACAATCTCTTGCGCTCTTTCGGCAAATTCTTCTGGCGTAAAAGGGACAACTGTTTTACTTTCTAATACTTCCAATCATCGAAGTCTCCAATCTTGGCTAACTTTTAGCCAGCATCATAAATCCTCTCAGGGATTTTGCTATTATCCTTCTCAGGAACATAGCCATCATTTCTATTAAATTGTATATCATGTTCAAACTGCGGCCTAAAATCTCCATCACCATCACTGTAGAAACCAATCAAAGTGGAATGCCCAATCTTTCCACAAGCTTCCATATAGCGCAACATAGAAAGAAAAGAATCAACCCATCTTTCTTCCATAGTACATTTAATATTAAAAGTTTTTTTCATTTAAAAAACTCCTTGTATATTTTTATAAATGAAGTATACCACAAAGAAATAAAGTTGTCAAGAAATTCTAAAAACTTTTTTTCTTGACAACTTTATATCAACATAATTTAATTAATTATCAACCAAAATACAAAGTCGTTGTAGGAGTAGTATATAAGCTGTCCCAAGTATCGGCATTAATAATGGAGAAATTAATCTCAACTTCTTCGATTTCTTCAATCCCACAATCTTCCAAATCGAGGAAAGTTACCTCACCAACTGCTTTCTTTCCTGCATTTACATCTGTGGACATTAAGACAGAAATTGTATAACCATTCACGTCAACTTCGTCACCACATTGAATAATAAGATTTTTATTAGAGTTATTTTCAATATAGATTTTAAGTTCTGGACCGAAAATACTATCGTAAACAAGTTCTCTGGCTACAATTTTTACTTCTGCGTTTTCAAATAAAACCACTTCTTCCGGTTCTTCGATTTCTTCTTCAACATCTGTATTTTTCGCTTTAGTCATGTTAGGGGAAGAATCGGAAGAGTCACTACAGCCTACTAGGACAAACAGAAAAATAAAAACTGGAATAATCACACTAAGAATACGCTTCATCAAAATTTTTCTCCTATATTTAATTTATAAATTGTGCTTTTTATAATACTTTTTTGGGAGTCTATGAGTAGGCTCAGACCTGCCACCCTTTAACAAATTATAAAATTCTTTCTTCTTATGTTCAGGGGTAAGGAATTGGTCAATCCAAGAAAGTTCGGGGTGCTCTTTTTTATATTTAAGTCTATCATTCCAAAGCTGTTGATGCCTCTTCTGACAAAAAGCGTACCATTCAGAATGACTAAGGCCACTATAATCAACCACTGAAACAGAATTGTGAGGAGCTTTGTCTAAATACTGCATAAGTTCTGTTACAGTATTAAAAGTTCTCTTGAAAGAATATCCCTGAGAAACATTTGTATTAAATTTCTTTTTGTTATGACGAAGGAATTTAACTTCAAACATTTTTCTTCTCCCTTTCTTATTATCTGCTTTCTTTTTATCTGCTCTAAAATTTCCTACACGATAAACGCTAACACGTATGTTGCCTTACCCATTTACCTTCTTACTTTAAGAAGTTCCAAGCCACCATCGGAAATCTTTTAGAGGATTGTTCCCGCTACCTTTAAGCAAGTTTAGTTCGTCGTAACAATCTGCGCTGGTGAGACGCCTTACAACCAAATCAATTATTGAATGCTTGCTACATCTCGTCTTAAGCCTTTCATTTTTCACTAAGGTTTCCCTTAGCTTAGTTATATAATAGCACTTAACTTTTATCTTGTCAAGTACTTATTACATGCTTTTTTAAAATATTTTTTTAGAGTCGCTGATGTGTAATTGGGTCAAATCCTTCTCGTTCAGCCACATCTTCGTAATTTTCAGATTCATCAATATGATTTTGTAAAAGAAAATTGATATTACGTTCCATATTTTCAATTTTCTTTTCCATTGTATCAATTTTTTCTTTGTTGGCTTGAATATGTCTAATTTCCCACTTAACACCAAAAGTATAGCAATAAGCTAAATAAATAAGCAGCATAACTATTAGCGCTACATACCATAAAATACTTGTCGTATGACAAGTAGCTACATAATGTACTCCCACAAAGAAATAAAAAGCGTTTAGAATTAATCCTAATACCCCATGAATCTTTTTATTTTTGTTCTCTAATCTTTGCATTACATTAGTCCTCGCATTCTTAACCAGTTATTAATAAGCACCATTAAATTATTTTCTGCTGAGGCTAATGAATCATTCCAAGTCCATCTTGGAGGAGAAATTGAATTAAAATATTTTCTATAGGCCACAGCTTTAATTGATAGATGCAAGTCTTTTTCTTCATGGCCTATAGAAATTTCTTCGTTTAAAATCAAAGTAAACACAAGTCCTAAATGACTATATGTTATAATATCTTGGAGACTATTAAACAACTCTTGTTGCCATTTCTCCCACGTATTCATATATTATAGTCTCCTTTTATTTATTTACAACTTTATAAATATTTTAAATTAACTCATTGGAGGAAACCAATAGTAACCTAAAATATCTTCCGTTTCTTCTCGGTCTTGTTTATTATACTCTAAAAGCGAGTTTAAGTCAATTACATTTCCAGCACTTTTAATTTTATCTTTTAAGTCTTTGTTAGCAATTCGTTTTTGTGAAATCGCAATTACTTTTTTATAATAATCAGATTCCTCAACAAGCTTTTGACCAATCTTTTGATAAGTCAGCATGTTTTGTTCATAAGACTTTTTTAATTTTTCAATATTTTCTAAAAGACCCATGTAAGTATTAAATGCTTGACAAGTACAATAGTAATTACCCGTACCTGTTGGCTTCATTTCTTGAGAGCAAAACTTGCATTTAGGGGGAGTTGTATAAACTATATCTTGGGGATTTTTAGGATTGGGGGGAGAATTTTCATCCTTTCCCCCATTAATCACTGTAAAACCAATCTTAGACATCTTAATTACTTGTTAGTAGTACCAAGTACTCCACGTTCAGCACGGTCTTCAACGCGCTTGTTCATCCAGAGCAAGCAATTTTCCAAATAAGTAAGTGCAAGTGCATTCTCACGACAGGCAAATTCACCAGACTGAAAACCCTGAAGACGGTCACGAACAATCTCAAGAAGGTCTGTATCAAGAAGTCCATGAATTGAATCCATTTCCTTGCGAGGACCATTTTGGAATGCAATAGAATAAGGAGTCTCATTACCCTGACCATCAGTTACAATAACATTATAAACATGATTGGCATTACCAATGCCCTTTTCATCAACTGCATAAACGGTGTTAAGATTATTGTTCTTCTGAATAGTATTAAGCTTACGCATTTAATTTACCTCTCTTAATTATTAATTAATTTACAAACCCATTGTACAGACTCAACAGAATCAGTTTTCTTATAAATTACACAAGCAAGAACCGCTTTATCAAAATCTACAAAATAAGTATTACAAACATGAATTTTATCTTCTTCATCTTTGTAAGTGGGAATGTAATAAATTTCCTCTTTGCGATTGATTCCTGTGACAACGCACATATCTTCGCCAATCATCGAGCCAAAAAAGCGCCAACCATCGGAATTTTTAGTTACTGCATTCTCAAATTCAGCAACTTTCTTTTCATTTTCTTGTTCACGCTGATACATTCCGTAAACATGATACTTACGAATCTTAGGAGTCTCAGGAGATAAAAGAGTAGAAAAAAACTCTTCAACTTCTCCATATGTAATTGCATTGTTAATTGCCATGATTACACCTCTTTTCTTTGTATTTAGATATTACCATATATCTTTTTTCTTGTCAAGCGTTTATTAAAAATTTCTAACTGAGAATTCTAACAAAAACGTGTAAAAAAAGGAAGAAGCCATTCGACCTCTTCCTTTTTTGGAGTGAATTTATGAAAATTTTAGATGAACTACTTTTTTATCTTTGATTACTTACAACCAAAACGCTTCTTAGAAATCGCTTCAATCGAAGGAATCTTTTCAGTGTTGATGCTCTTCTTTGCACAATAATGTTCAATTGTTGCAACCAGAACTCGTGCATCAAGAAGCATTGCAAGAATCTTACGGTCAAATGCTCGATGATACTTTTCAAGAGCCTTACCACGAGCAAACTCCTTACCAATATCCTCAACGAACTTGTCACCGTCAGCATGATTTACCTTAGCCTTACCACGGTAACTGTTCTCAAGAAGAGTGTTCTCCCAAATGCCTTCAAGAGAAATGGTCTTCATATCAGCCTTTTCACAAAGACGAGTGATAACATGCATTGCATCAAATGCAGTATCAGTCACCTCAGCCTTTACCACACCGCCACTCTCATAAACACCATAAGCAATAGAAGAGTTAGACGGTCGGGAAATGTCATTCTTGCAGTTGTCACACATAATTTTTTGTCTCCTTTAATTTCTTTGTTTTACTTTAGTTTTTGTTTACTTTGTTTTATCTTTATATAAAAGAGGGAATTAAGATTTGTTATTTAATTCCCTCAATATCTGGCAGAGGAGACAGGTGCCGACCCTGTTTACCTAGTTTTAGAGACTAGTGCATTTGCCGCTATGCTACTCCTCATGGTACGCCTGACGAGATTCGAACTCGTATAAAAAATACACTTTAGAAGAGTGCTGTTTTATCCAATTAGACTACAGGCGCGGATTACACTAAACTCATTTTCAAAACGTTTGTAATCCATTTTCACAAGTTTTTAATGTTTGCTGTTAGAGTTTACTTTTTTAATTGTTATTTATAATCTTTTGAATGAAAAGGTAAATTGTAATATTTACACCACTTACAGACAGCGGTGTTACTGACATTATACATCCTTCCTATCAAAAAAAAGTTTCCATTGTTGATTTTTAATTGCTCAAACAATTCTTCTTTTGTGGGTTTATTAACTTGAGTACTTTTAATATAGCATTCCCTGCACAAACCTGTTTTAGAATATCGTGTTATTTCTTTTCCACAATTTTTACAAAACAGTTTTTCTTTTGGATATATTATTTGATTTTCTTCTGAATTTTTATGTAAAGGACATTTAATTTTTCGTAAAGGATAATCAAAATCTTCTTTTGTCCAAATTTGCCGACAATTTATATGACTAATTGTTCTCTAACCAACATTAAATCTTTTCCCAATCTAATCTTCAGACAAATCCGAATTTTGTAATAAATCATAAATCTATTCAATTTCTTCTTTTTGTAATTTCTAAGAAGTTGGAGAACTACCACCTTCTGTTAAATTATATCCGCATTCAAAAAAATTAGACTAATAAAATTTTATATAATGTTGTTCTTCTTTATTTAAATCTTCTTTTTTGCATCTTTTAATAATTTCAAAATTGAAATTATCTATTCCATATTTTCTAATAGCCCTATAAAGATGTGAGTCATACTAAGAATTTTTAGGATTAAAAGCACGACTTTTATGAGCAATAAAACGCTTTAAAATATTAGTGCTCTATCCAATATAAACTTTATTATTTACGAGATTAGTTATTTTATAAATACCACAAATTATTTCCATTTTTAATCCTCCCAAAAGAATTTTTTAAAAATACAGCTTAATGTTTGGGCATTATTTTCTCATTGGTTAATTACTCCAATGCTACCTGTATTTTAAATGGTGGGAATGGAGTGACTCGAACACTCAACTTCCCGATTTGGTGTTTTAGACAAGTCTTGCACTTGCATTGAAAGTTTTACTTTTAAACTACTAAAACATAAGTCGGGCCCTCTGACCAATTGAGATACATCCCCATATAAAATCCTAGACACTATATAAAAATCTAAAAAGCATTTATTCCAATTAAATATGTATTAGCATTTTTATTTAATTGCTGTTAGTGTCTACTTCTTCAACATTACAGGACTAAACCCTTTATTATCTTTAATTTCATAAGGCAAAAATTAAGTAGTTAAATTGCTGTAAGGGTTTACTTTTAAATCATCATTAAATCTTGTTTGTAGTACTCCAAACAAGTCTCAAAAATCATGCACCGCGAGGGATTCGAACCCTTACTTAAGCCCTCCGTCGAGTGACCCCAACCTTGGTACGGCACTTATAAACTAGACGCTTAAAACTAAAAGGAGAATTATGAAAGCATCATAAACTAATTAGCAAGGAACAATACCCAAAATCTTTTAAATACACTTTTTATAAAATTTGATTGTTATTATTGTTTGCTGTAAGCGTCTACACGTAAACGATAATTTGAATTGTTGCCTATGGCAGCCGATGAACGATTTGAACGTTCGAATGGAGGCTTCAAAGACCTCTGCCTTAACCAGCTTGGCTAATCGGCTATATTATTTTTGTACTTTGCCTCTGAATCCCGATTCTCCACAGAGGACATCCATCTCATTTCTGAGTCCGACTGGACATGGCTTATTTTATTTATCGTGCTGTTACCACCACAAAGTACACAAGAAAGGAAATCTTGTCTGCCCATGAAGGGGAGACATTTGTTCTGGAGCGGCAGACCAGATTCCAACTGGCGACTCCCTAATTCGGTGTCAGGGCTGGATAGCGCTTCCACACTGCCGCATTTTTAGGTTGTACCTCTCAACCACATTTTAAGTATAACACATACTCGTCATCTTGTCAAGCACTTTTTAAAATTTCTTTTTTATTACACCTAAAATTTAATGGAGCTGGATGACGGACTCGAACCCCCGACCTATTGATTACAAATCAATTGCTCTACCAACTGAGCTAATCCAGCATATAAAGGACTAAACAAATAGCCCTTATCCACGAGTACGTTTCCAATAATTCGCCATTTTATATTCAGGCTTATTAGTAACTTCCTCGATAAATACTTCAGGAAAAGGCCAAACATAACTATTGGCTTCTTCCTCAGAATCAAATTCAACTTCGGCATAATAGAAAGCAGTATCAGTGCCACCATCTACAAGATTGAATTCAATTAGATAACCATTATTGTAAAGACCTCTATAATCTTTTACAATAGGATTATAACCAAGTTCATTGAAACAATCAAACAAAGAATTATTTGTAAGATTTGTTTCAATTTCAGTACGGGTTAAATTACCACCAGACTTAAAAGTAAGAGCATCTGGACGATAACCTTTACCACTTTCAAACCAACGTCTTATACGAATTTCCTGTAAAATACTTCCATCAGAATTATATTTAATATTAATATAGATAGTTTTAACAATTCCGACTTCATCAAAATCGACTTTAGGAAAACCAGAGATTAAAAACTTACGTTCGATTTCGATTGAATTCTTATTGCTCATTTTTAATCTCCTTTTCTTTCCATGGCGCACGCTACAGGGTTCGAACCTGTGATACCTTACGGTATGCCAGTTTTCAAGACTGGTGTAATCAACCAACTCTACCAAACGTGCATTTATGTTTCAGAGAATAGATAAATATCTTTCTCTCCTACATCTTTTTTAATATCAGCAAATTCTTTATCACTAATTTGAGTCATTGGAGGGAACACACATTTAAAAGAAGAACAGCCATCTTTTTCAATACAGACAATTTGCTTCTTACAAACTGGGCAAGTATAATTCCAAGATAAAAGATTAGTTTCATTCTTAGCAACTTTAATTTCTGTTACTTGCATTATTCCTTTATTACAATGAGGGCATCTATAAACAAACTTTTTATTACTTGCTGTCTAATAAATGTAAGTCTTAAAATTAGTCATTGAATTTGCTTCCTTTTGTTTTTTGGTTGCTGAACCCATTATTACTTGGGTATGAGCCAAGTGTGATTTATATATCCATTTCACTCGCCAGCAATGGTGGACCTGACAAGACTTGAACTTGCGACTTCCTGCGTGCAAAGCAGACACTCTCCCAACTGAGTTACAGGCCCAAATATTCTCTCTTATCCCTACTCAATAGTAAGTTCGTAATTCATTATTGGCGAATTCGTAACTTACTATCTTTCGGCATTGCAATGAGAGAATTCTCTAATTGTTTTCGTTCAATTTCTGAAGAAAATTTCTAAACAAGCGAAGTCTTTTTCTTGTTTTACTGACCTAAAAGACCCAAATTAACAGGTTGTCATTCTTTTAAATTTACCGTAAAAAGAATCTGTGACTAAGAAAACCGTCTCAATCTCTTATTCGCGTAATAAGATGAAAGAAATTCTAAGTGGCGCTGTACCTAACAGCTTCCTGCAAGGGTTTCCCACGAGCGGGGCAGGACTCGAACCTACACTCTCCACTTTTGGTGCAGATAAAGAGATTTGAACTCTTACACTTTTAAAGCACGAGAACCTAAATCTCGCATGTCTTCCAATTCCATCATATCTGCATAACAAAAGAGTTTTTAACAAGAACTCATTAACTTGGCTTTTGTTGTTCATCCTCAGCACCACCTGTTAGGAGCAATAAGCAGTATGCTCGGCTTATTGTGTTTTAAGGTTACATGACCCATAACCTCAATACCTACCCCGATTTAGTTGCAGTAATCAGAGTTTTTGTTTGAACAAATGCGCAACCATTTGCTCCCGTAGACACGGCACTGACTTCTCCGTATAGCTTTACGCTGTAGGTTTTGATGTTACATTCGACCCCTAACATCTAACCGTATATCAGTGTTCTACCCTCGTCAAGAACCATTCACTTGTTCTCTACTCCTTTTACAGGCGGGCATAAGGGGGATGATGTTTTGTTAGTCTATCATCAAGACCATGGTAGCTGAGGTGGGACTTGAACCCACATCTCTTTCGAGGGTTGTACTTGAAGCAACTGCGTATGCCAATTTCGCCACTCAGCCATAATAATTAATACTAGACACGTTTTTTGATTTCCAGCAACCACGCATCTTCCAAAGAAGATTAAGGAGTCGAACCTTATCGTTAATTTTCCATATTAAAGCATCAAGTAATTTTGCTGTGCGTGTCTACTTGAAAGGAATTTATGTTTACCTATTAGAAAAATAGGAGCGTCAACTTTTTTATTTTTAGTTAATGACTAGACTCGTTTTACAAAATCTGTTGCTCTGCCAATTGAGCTAACTCCCGATGGTCGGGAGTGAAGGACTTGAACCTCCAACACACAGGCCCATAGCATTTGTTATTGTAAAGTTGCTGTTAGAGTCTACTTGAAAGGAATGCTTTTATGAACAATAAAAAATGAACATTAGCTTACAAATAAATTTGTATCTTTACCATGTTTTTACTATAACATAAAATTTTTATTTTGTCAAGAGTTTTAAAACAAAATTTTATTGGTGGGTGAGGAAGGTGCCGACCCTTCTACTCCGTTAGGAAACAAATTTACAGTCTTTCGTGTTTGCCGATTCACTACTCACCCATTTAATTATTTCTCTTTTAGAAAGGGGCTAGACGCTTTTGTGTATTCTTATTTAACAGATAAGTACATTTAAAATTGCTGTAAGCGTCTACTATAATGAAATCATATTACAAAATTAGCATTTCTGCTATTGGTGCGTCTGGAGAGATTCGAACTCTCGATACCCGCATTATGGGGTTGGATATAAGTCTTGAACTTATCGAGGCCCTAATGCTATCCAACAAAGTGCGGTGCCTTACCACTTGGCCACAAACGCATAAATACTAGAGACATTGTAGTTATGGACTCCTGCCTTGCCACTTGGCTACACTCTTCAACCGAAGGTGCTCGGATTCGAACCGAGGGATGGGAGTTTGGCTTATTAACTTTCAAAATTGCTGTTAGTCTCTACTTTACAAATATCATCTTATTGAAAGGAAATTATTCATATCAGATAGAGAAAAAGGAGAAGTAGCATTTCGTCAAGTACTAAATCTTTAGCCCTTTGATAGATTTAAGTTCCCCTCATTTAACTCCGATAAAACTTACTCACACTATCATAAGAACGGATTTCTGATTTGAACAAATGGTGATGGGTGCGGGAGTCGAACCCAGCGTTTAGGACGTGAAAGGCCCTCGTCTTAGCCACTTGACTAACCCACCATATTATAACCTAGACTCTTTTGCGTATTATTCACCACAGAGCGCCCTCTGACGAGAATCGAACTCGCTAATGATTGTTTTCAAGACAATTGTGTTAACCTTTTAAGGAATTTGCTGTAAGAGTCTACTTTTCAATTACTTTTCAGGAGGTTTAGCCTATATTTTTATTATAACACATCATTCATAGAATGTCAACCACTTTTTAAAATTTTCTTTTGTACTTTTTGAGAAGATTTATTTTTATTTTTTATTCTTCTCTTAAGATGTATTTATCTTACCACATTTTTAGATTTCTGTCAAGACTTTATTAGAATTTTCTTTTACTCAACAGCCTCATTATAAGTCATCTTCATAATATCAGGCTTAACGGGATAGAACTCACCTTTAATTCCCTTAACGATATAATCACCAACAGAAGCGTAATGGTCTCCCTCAAGGGTATTAATGATAAGATTAGTTACAGTACCATTAATAGTATGCTGAGTAGTAACACAACAATGAGCACCAACAAATTCCATAATTTCGGTTTCATTAGTACCATCCCAAATAACGGCTTCAATAGTAACTGGCTTCTTAGTATACTTTTTAATCATGAATTTCACCTTCTTGTGTTTTTAAAAATTTAACCACAAGATATAGTGGCTAAGATTTTTTTAAACCCCAACATATTGTGGTTTAAAGATAAATAAAATGATGATTTTATTTTTACTTTTAATGGGAGCTTAACGTACTCCAAATGAGTAAAACAACGGATTTCTTGTTTTTGAGTAAAGCATCAAGAAATATCTAACCCTACTGCTTTATTGGCAACGGAGTTATTTATACTCTCATCCGTCATTCGAGTTTGTTGTCGGCGCTCAGTCCACCATCTGGGCGAACAACTCCAAGTTCGTCGATGCGAAGACAAACTCCAAGGGTCACATCACTTCCGATGTGATAACTACAATAATACCACCACTACTATTGTAGCATATTGCCCCCCCCCCATAATTGGATTCGAACCAACTTCCTCTCCCGATGTGGTGTTTACTCACTATCAGTTAATAAGAATGCTCCATTACACTAATGGGGATATAAATGTTATAGACCTTTTAACTATAACTCACAGGTTCTCCCTTATACAAACAAGGTGACGGGACATTGCTGTGTTTTTAAAAGAAAGCCCTTGTTATACTTTTTCTTTCAAGGATTTAATGGTAAGAACATTTCTTGACCTATAGGTGTTCTCAAACCTACTCCTTCACCATACATCCAAATGTACTCGCAGGTATACATTGAACATCTCATCCTTAAGGTCAACTGGGGAATCATAAAGCCGTTCGGTTTATTTTTAATTTGAGTAAACCTTCCTCAAACGCCCCTTCATCCGCTTTTTTAGAAGGATACGGAATCCACGAGTTTTGGCGAAGTGGACTGGACTCGAACCAGTACAGTCTTACAACTTACTACTTGTTTAGCAAACAAGGTCCTTACCAATTAGGATTACCACTCCATAAATGAGCAATCTTGGCACTTTTTTCTAGCCAACCACGGTTAACCATTCCTTGCTCAAGGGATACGTTAATAAGGAGTCGAACCTTACACGACGTTATTCCAAAAACATAAAATAAATTTGCTGTGAGTGTCAACTTTTTAAATTTGTATCTGCTGGTGAGAGTAACAGGACTCGAACCTGTAAGCCTCCGCCGTGTAAAGGCGGCATTCTAACCAGTTGAACTATACTCCCATATAATATTGGTTTTTCCGCCAAATGCCAAAGGACTTTCGTATTTTACCAACAAACCTCACGTTACTTAATTTATTTATAGACGTTGAGTAATTACGTCTCAACAACACATTTTTTAGAAAGGAAAACTATCTTAACCCACAGCTTCTTCGGATGGACTATCCTCAGAAGGGATGGTATTGCCAGTGTTATCGACAGAGTCATCTGAAGGAACAGGGTTCTCAGTCTGTGCCAAACTCTCCTTTAACTTTTCATCATGAAGCTCACGGTTTACCTCGTATACAGCGGCTTCAATAGCCTTACGGACTTCATCTGCATCAAGAGTAATACCAAGAGACTCCATCTGCTGATTAAAATACTTTGTTGCTTCCTGCAAACGCTTTTCAATCTCCCGTGGATACATCTGCTCAACAGCTCGAACAGCAATTAGAGCATACTTCTGAATTAGTTCTGCTGTATTAAGAGCTTCATCAATTTTATCCTGTCCAACCTTCTTACGAAGATAAGGAATAAGAAAAATTGTAATAGCCAGAGCACAGAGACCAATTACAGCAACTACAATAGGGGTAATGTCAGTCATTTTTGTACTTCCTTTTTTACATTTTGAATTATAACATCTAACAAACGCTTTATCAAGTGTTTATTAAATAAAATTTAATGGAGCAAGATACGAGATTCGAACTCGCCCTTACGGTTTTGGTCCTTTAAGTAAGACTTGAACTTACATCAATGGTTTTTCATTAAACTATTAAAGGGGAAGACCGTCGTGCTAACCGCTAACACTAATCCTGCATATATGATACCACCCACGTATGAATGGTATCAAACTCCATGCTCCGTAGAGACCTCATGCTAGCCTGATAGGTTTCCTACTAAGATACCAGTAAAGTAATGAGCTTAACCAGACAAACGTAGACTTAACCAATGGAGTATCTAGCTTAATTAATATTCAAGAACATCCCATTCATGATATTGAATATAATGACTCATAAGATAAGAGCTAAGAATTTCTTCCTCAGATTGATTTCTAAGTTTCTCAATTTTTTGCTCTAAGTCCTTAATATAAAAACTTCTCTTCTCAATCTCTTTTGTATATTTACGAAGTTTCGCTTCTACTTCTTTAAGTAAAATATAAAGACGCTTTTGCTGGTCATCAGAAAGAGTTTCTAATGAATCCAAAGATTCCATTAAATCATTCTTTCTCTGACAATATTCTTTATGTTGTTCAATATAAGGCTGTCTTTCTTTTTTAGCAATCGCTACCTTGTCTGTAAGATATTTAATATCTTCATAAAGTTTAACACTTGCTTCAAGAAAATAACTTTGTTTATCTTTAAGCATAGCTTCTTCCGTCATTACAGCATCAACAGAAGATTCTTCATACCAACCCGTATACTTAAGCCAAACTTTCATAATTACCTTTTCACAGAAGTCACACCATTAAAATCATACAAACGTACAATATGGCTTAAACCCAAAGTGTCTGAAATATCAGCACTAATGATAGACCAATCTCCACCAGCAAGACCGCATCCAATCATATAAGGCATAGCAATTTCTTCTGCCAGAGGAACCATTTCACGAATCTTAAGAAGACACTCATGAAAATATTTATAGTTAGTATTTACATTTGGTCCACCAATACCGACTTGAGAGAACATGTTAAGAAAAATTTTATCTTTGTTTTCCTCAATTCGAAGAACTTTACCATAAAGTTCTTCAGGAGTATGATAACTACAAAACTTATTATACTCCAAAAATACATTAGGATAATTCTTTTTAATTTGAAAAGCTACACCAGCGCCCATTGCACCAAAGGTATTAACTTGATGACAAATATATTTTGCTGAAGTCTTAAGCACATCACCCTGAATAATAGACACTGACATAATCTTCTCCTTTATTCTTCTTTGTTTTCCATGAATTTCTTATAATAATAATGATAAGAATCAAAATATTTAAGAAGAAATTCTTTATAAGCTTTAGCAGTATAATTGTCAGAGCTTACAGGGAAATCTAATCCCAAATCTTCTGCAATAACATCTACAGCTTTTCTCAAAGGCTCAGGTGGACTATTCGTCAACTTAAACTTCTTAGTCTCAGAATCATTATCACACCAAGCCTTACCATTAACAACAGTTAAAAATCTAATGGAAGGATTCTTAGAAAGTTCCAACTTGTGTTCCTCACTTCTCTTATATGGTAACACAGACGATTAAATCTGTCAAGTATTTAATAAAAGAAATTTTTTATTTTTATTTTCTTTGCTTTCCATTTTAAGCATATTATTTTTTCTGGTACGCCTACCGAGACTCGAACTCAGAACTAATCTTTAGGAGAGATTTGTTTTATCCAGTTAGACTATAGACGCATACCTTATTTTTTCTTTTTCGGTACAACTTCAGCTACAAAAAGAACAGGTTCTTCATTTTCGTTATAAGTAGCTAATGCTTCCATTTCAGCTTTCACATTAAAAGAAGCTGTTTTTAAATGTCTACCATAAAATTCTCCATAAAGATTAGAAAGATTTTCATAACTATAATCCAAGTTATTTTCTACCCTAATCCCCATAGTAGCTACTGTGATAAATACATCATATTTTTCTTTAGGCTTTTCTGCAAAGCCAGTATATCCATCACATTTATATCTAATATAAATAGGTAAATTGTCTTTCATATTTAAGTCAACAAAACTCAAATCGTAAAATTTTGTATGACAATAAGGGCATTCATAATTAGAATTAACCGAATACTTTTGATGACAACGAGGACAAACAATCTAATTATTACGATATCTAAAATTCTTTTTAGACATAATTTACCTCACACTGTAAAACAAGATACAGGAATCTTTGTAGGATTCTCTTCTTTCATAATGTAAAAAGAAACATTCGAAAGTTTAATATTGTTCCACTCTTCTTTAGTTTTAGAAGAATACTTAGGCCAAAAGAGACCTTCAAAAGTTACAAAATTATTTTTGGGGTCAACATAAAGAGTCCTTACAAATCCAATAATTCTATCTACAACCAATTCATTTTTATAAGTTGCTTCTTCACAAATAGGAGTTCTAAAGCAATCCTTAAGACCTTCCCACATTGCGTCTGTAAGCCAATCTCCCAACTCATCTCGCTTAAGAGTAAATTCTTGAGTTAGAAACTTTTCATCAGGAGTATAATTCTCAGCCATTATTCATTTCCTCAAAAGGAGTAGTATCCTTAGTAGGAGTACCAATAACACTCAGAACAGGAGTAAGATTGCCCTCAACATCAGAGCAGTAATAAAGCCAACCATTCATATCAACAACAATATGATAAACACGATTCTGTTCATTCTTAACCATATAACCAGTATCAGTAAAACCAACAGGGACTTCACTTGCATCAACGCTGACACTATTCTTAGTATTATTACAACCAGACAGTGCCAAGATTGCAACAAAAGCAACAATAACAAGAAGTCCAGCAACAAACTTATTCCAACTCTTCTGCATAATTAATTCCTCGCTTTAAAAATAGATTTAAATGGTCGGAGATGTCCGATTCGAACGGCGATTCTGCCTCCCAAGGGCAGCGTGTTCCCATTACACCACATCCCCGAAATGTGAACGAGTTATAAATCAATTCGTAGTACAGGTACTACTGTTTTCTAACTTCCCTCGCCTAAAGTTTGTTCCGTCATTTCAAATGCTTTCGCACATTCAAAACAACAATACAAAGATTCTGCTTCAGACCGCCAAGTCCCCGAAGCAAATGGTACGGGTAGAGGGACTCGAACCCTCACGTCTGCAAGACATTTGAACTTAAATCAAGTGTGTCTACCAATTCCACCATACCCGCATATTTTTTATTATTTGTCTCTTCCCTTTCGACATGATAATCATAACACACAACCACCAAGTTGTCAAGGCTTTAATAAAACTTTCTTTTTATTTTATTTTCTTTAGAGTGTTTATTTAGATGTGTACCCAAAACCGTTAAAACGGTACACTCGCTACCTTTTAATTTTATAGTTGGGAAGGTGTCTTTTGGCAACATATTACGCACCCTGAGTAAGCAAGGCCGTTGAACCACATTTCTCTATGAGTTATCTTACTTTTCTCACAGCTACCGATTAACCAACTGTATATTTATATTACCACACAAACACTATTTTGTCAATAGTTTAATACTAAAATTCTGACTTTTTCAATGTAGGAGTAATATCTAAATTAGAATTTGCACTTGTACGAGTATAAGTAGAACCAGCCCAATCAGACCCCCAGATGTCAGCCTTGGTAGTAACATACTTCTTATATTTGCAAGAAAGTTTTACAGAAAGGCACTCAGGATAATCTTTAATACTTTTTTTGAGTTCATTAAAAGATTCTTCTGCTTTGACCACATCATCTGTATACTTACAAATTGCTTCGTTTTCACATCCTGAACAAACACTTGGAATATATTCTCGACCTGTATTAAGTACCATCATTATTTTCTTCTCCTTCCTTATAATATTCTTGCAGAATCAAATTATAGCACAGAGTATTAGGATGATAATATGGATTATCATAAATCTGGCTATCATCCCCAGTAAAACATTTCATAATACCAGCACAGACACCAGAAGAACGACTAATACCAGCATTACAATGAACAATAATTACATCAACCTTATCATACCATTTATTGACAAAATCAATAACTTTCTTAGCATCTTCTTTTGTCATCAATTGATAAATACGAGATTCGTAAACAAAGTCATCCGAGTTTGTAGAATTTTCTACAATTAGACCTTCATCCTTCTTCCAATATTGCATTCCCTTATATGGCTGAATATCATCAAAGAAAAGAGAAAGCTGTCCCTTAATATTATTATAATGATTAATGTAATTATGAGGAATAGCATCTACAGAGTCACTAATACTAATGACAACAGATTTTTCATCATGAGACTGATAACTATACTTAATACAATCTCTACGACTAAGAACTTTAAACTGCATAATTTTCTCCTTTCTTAATCCAATTCATAATCCTTTGCTCTACGTCTATATCTACATTCTCTGACAAACCAATCTTGTAATTCTTTTACAGTCATTGGTTTTGTAGGTGGTTCCAGTGTATATTCTCCCTTTTCATTTAAAGGTTGACCAGTATAACAATAAGCTCGAACATAGCATTCTGCCGCAGGAACCATATCTTCAGGATTTTTTACATAATGGTCAGCTATAAATCCAACCGCAAATTTACCAGCAGTAGTATAAGTTTTTACATGTCTTGACAAACAAAGATACTATCCATTTTCAATGGGCTTATTATTATATTTATATTCTCCTAAAGCACATCCAACGTCCCATAATTCCATATAATAATCTGTATCTGTAGGATAAATTTTTGTACCTTTTACATTTAAGCCACTAAAGTCAATTAACTACTTTGCTCTTGCAATATTTTTAAACAGACTCATTGGTAAATACCTTTTGACTAATAAAGTCTTTGCCTTCTTCACTTGTTAAGATTGGCATTTCATAATCAAGAATCCATTTATAACGAGTAACTTCCTGACCATTCTTACCAATAACAGTAGTGGGAATACGATAAGCACAAGTACCACGTTTCTCTACTGTTGTATAATCGTTCCAGTTTACACCCTTTTCAGTAAACATCTTATCCTGCAATTTGGTTGTATTGATACCATGCATCTCGCGCTGAGAAAACAAAGTCTGAGCAACTGCCTGAATAGAGTTGCGAGTACAATCCTGCTGTCTCCACACAAAATAATTATGTACTTCAAAAGCAGGGACAACAAATACTCGACTATCAAATGTAGGCATTTCTTGACCTTTGCGAACCATCTTCCAGTCATAAGAATCTTGGTCCATATTATAGATATCCAAGGGTGTATCAATAATAGTATTCTCAGCAAAATAATTATTAAACCAAAGAGTACAAAGAGCAGCAGATGTGCTAACAATTTTCTGAATGTTATTGTCAAACCAAGGCTGAGAATTTCTTTCACTCTGAATCATAACAAGAGAAATTTCATCAGACTCAACGTAACCGAATTTAACATTAGGAATAATTTCACAAAGTTTAAGCATTGTCTGTTGCATGGTTTTAACGAAAATAGGGTCAAAAGGCTTCTTCATACCACGACAAAATGAATGAAAGTGAGCGCCGTCATTTCTCATAATAACAGGAAGATTCTCAGGAAGATAATTACGATATTTATTTTCGTAAGCTCCTTTCATTCTGTCACTTAAAGTCTTATACTCCATTTTCTTTTCCCTCTTTTTCTTCTCTCATTTTTCTCAAGTCATCAACATAAACAGGATAACCATTATCATCAAAATAAACTAACTTCCTATAATCTTTAACTTTTTTTACATAATTAGCATCCAAAGTCATATCAGACCTATTATTGTAGGGACAAAAGATTAAAGCAACAGGAAGATTTTCCATATCGACTTGAACATTCTCAACTTCATTTCCTTCTACAGTTTCAGCAAAATAAAAAGTGCAAGGAATAAGTTCAATATACTCAATCTTATAATCTTCATCTAACTGTTTACGATAAACGAAACTTACATTAGAAGCGTGACATTTTCCAATAATTTCTTTTAGCTGTCTATTATTAAAGCAGTAATCTCTAAAACCCTTTTTAAGAGAACCAACAACCGAATCTTCCAAAGAAGGAAAATCAGAAGGCCAACTAAAAGTCATACATTCTGTAGTCTGAATATCTTCCATTACATTTATCCTTTATTATATAAATCTTCTTCTGGATTATATCTAAATCCTTGTTGATATTTTTCTTCCGCTTCTTGTCGAGCTTTTACCGCTTCTTCAAAAGTATCAAAACGCTTATTTAATTTAGTTTCTTTATTTACAACTAAAGAAGCAACCCATTTTCTTCTGTTTTTATCATAACTTACACCTTTAACGCCAGAAATATTATTGGTATAAATTTTACAATGTCCAATATTTTGATAATGTTCCAAAGGTCTTAAATTTTCTTTTCTACAATCATAAGGGACATGGTTTTTATGGTCTACATCTATTTTAGGGTCAGTAATATCTAAAACAAATCTTTTCAAATGTAAAAAATGTGGATGATTATTTTTGTAAACCGTTGCAACAGGATATTTATCCTTGTTATATATCCAAACATATTCTTTTATTTTGTCATAATCTTCCAAATCAAAATAAAAAGGCTCATCTTTAGAAGTATATCCTATTCCATACTCTCCACTTAAATCATATCTATTTAGCTTTCTTCTTTTCTTCCCACTTTCAATAGTAGATTCTTTTTGTAAACAACCACAAGACCTTGTATTACCAGAAGTCAAACTGTGAGTTAAAACATCAAATTCTGTTTTGTTTTCACATTGACATTGTACATGCCATAAATTAGCACGTTTCCGATTTGGGCCTTGATACTAATAATCACATTTATATAAGACCTTTAAACGACCAAAAACATCTCCAACTTTTACGGGTTCTTTCATTTATTTAATCTCCACTAAATATCGAATAGTTACTTGGTCAGGACGATAGAAAATAATTTCAGGATTGCGAAGCATTCCCTTTTCAGGAGAAGCATAAACGCAATGACAAGGAGGATTCTTTTTCTGAAGCACATCAAAATTAAAATGATAACATTCAGAAGTATGCTCATAAACAGTATAAGGATTACCATAAGCCACTTCAAAAATACCCATAAATCCAGTGTTGCTATTTCCTCTTGCCCAATAAGAACCGCTGACACTTGTATAACCAATGCTCTTTCGAGCCAAAGTGCTAAAATATAAGCCATCGCTGAACATTGAACCTGTATAGACAGCATTTGCAGGACGAATCTTCAAGCCCATCTTAAGAATGTTAAAGAAATTTTGAGACCTACTACCATGCCACATGAACTTAGTATCTGTAATATTATAATCCTTAACAAAAGAATTAAATGCTTTGTTAGTCTCTAAATTATTAACACTCCATGCTTTTACGAATCTATCAGAATCTCGCCCAAGCATCTTTTTAATTCTAGCAATTTCATCCTGAGTAACATCTTCCATAGTAATACCCATCTTCTGCAAGATACTTTCAGAAGCTTTAATCTCAGAATCAGTGTCGGCAATTTTTGCCTTGGGCTTATAAACCTGACCAGCCATAGTATCAAGCAAGCTCTGTTCCTCGGAAAGCTTTTTATCATATTCAGAAGAATTAGAAACAAGGCAATCAGAGACACGTTTCATCTTACGAGGAACAATAATAAATAATTCATTTAAATTCTTATTAAACTCCTCAACAGACCAATCTTTATAATTCGCTGCAATATAATCAATTTTTTCCTGAGCAGCGTCAATCATAGCCTGAGTAACAGCTTCGGCACGAACAGAATAAGCGGATTGAATAGTCTTATTAGCATAATCCCAAAGACGCTTAATAATTTCACGAACAGACAAATTCTGAACAAGGCCAAATTCATCTACACCGTTAGACCCATCTTCAATCTTAGAATCTACAATAATTTCCTGCATCAAATCAGAACGGTCAACATAACCCTTCTTCAATTTAGAGGAGAGCGTAGAGTTCCATTTGGACATAGGATAAATTTTAGTCTGAGGAGTTGCGCCAACACGACCGAACTCTACTGTGAAAGTGTCTCCATTTGAAGTCATACGATAATACTTATTTGAATCAACGCCCTTATTATCAGGACTGACAAAGATTAAATATTTGGGAGTATAATCCATAATTTCATCTCCTATAAGTAAATCTCTATGATTAGATTACCATAGAGATTTACTTTTGTCAAGAGTTTATTCAGTTATTTTTTACTAATCTAATCAGTTAAATTACTGGTAGCAAAAAGCAATATTAATCTTATAGCCCTCGGAAATTTCTCCTGCTTCATCAGCTTCATTAATTGCATTAGCAAAAGTGCGAATAATCATAGAACGTACATCTTCCCAATTTAATTTGCCCTTCCCACAACCAATAAAAGGCATAGCAAGATAAGAAATTTCCTCATTAACACAATACTGTGCAAGGTCTTCAATACAATGTTCAAGATTCGTCATAGTAATAGATTCATATTTCCTATTTGCAATCATAAGCAAAAACAGATTCCGAATCCAAATTGCTTCGCCAACACATCTGTCTTCATAATCATCTTCAACCTTTTCAGTAAAATGATAATAGGACTCAAGGCGTCTTGCTGTATCGCTACCCAAAGAAAGGTCGGCAGGAATACCATAACAAATGTTGTAATACGGAGGCATATCAAGCAAATCTTTTTGTACCTCTTCATAATTTACATAAGTCTTATTAAGGTTGTCTTCATCATAGTCTTCATCAGCGAACTCAAGTTCACCATCATGCATGACAAGAGGACACCCACAATCAGGGCAGTGCATTACTTTTTGATTCAAAACAGAAACATAACCAGAAGAAGCAATGAGTTTACCATTTTCATCAGTAGAGGCAACTGCGGTAGTAAAATAATCTTTGTCCTGAGTAGAAGTTACCTTTGGCTCATCGACCTTGTAATTGCGACTAAAAATATTAGCCATTTTAAATACTCCTTTTATAATTAATTAATTTTTTCGCCAAGTATTTTATCTAATTCTTTTGGACATGCATCAGTCCAATTTATAATTTGATGACCGTCATAAGAACAAACAAAAATCTTTTTTTTCTTTCTGACTTTCAATCCTTCCTCATTATATTCCCAATCAACTGTTCCATCCATATAAGGGAAATAAGGACAATTAGGAGTACAACCTTTACATTCAATCTTAGCCATCAAATTATCCTTTCTTAAAAGCAAGCGGTATTTTTAGTAGTAGTAGTTGTTTTAGAAGGTTCTTTAACAAGATATAAACCTTCTTTTGCACGAGTAGTTGCAATATAACTTAAATTCTTTTCCTGAACATTTTGCTCTTTACTATTTCTAAAATCAAAATTAATTTTTGCTTCGTTCAAAACAAAAACATTCGTAGCTTCAAGCCCTTTAGCTTTATGGATACTACAAAGTCTGACACAATCAGGAGAAGGAGTGGTATTTAATAGTTTATCAACAAAAGCTGAGAATTTAGAAACACTATCAGAAGAAGCATGATTTTCAACATATCCTTCCAAAATCTCTAACAAAAAGCTCGTGTTATCTATCTTAGAATTTGTCTCCGCCACGGCTTCCAAACGCTCCTCCTCGTGTCCCCCCTCACGGACATTTTTTGAAACGATTTCAGAGAGTTTTTTATTATAATTACTTATTACTTTTTGGAGGAATTTTTCGAGTGTGCCAACTGAGGTGCATTTGGATGATAAAATCTGTCTTTTAATTGCCCCTACCATCTCTTTATCTTCAATAAAAATAGATGTCCCTTTTCTCGCTAAATCAAGCACTACCTCTGCAAGCCATTTGTTCTTTCTTGAGATTACCATGTCTCCTGCTTTAGCATACTCTGAAATTTTACTCTTCTCAATAGTCTTAACAAATCCCATTGGAGCATCATCACGAGGAAGAATAGGAATTCCATATTCTCTATTTACTCTACTGAGATGAGACTTAGCACAACGATAACAAATAGGTAAATCAAAAGTTTCTACAGGAGCAAACATCTTAGGGATTTGATTGAAAGCTTGTGCATTTGACCGACAAAAATTATAGATGGCTTGATGGAAATCCCGTATAAAGATATATCTACCTTTAGCTCTCTTAATGAACTTTAAAAAATTTAATTGAATGTTTGAGAAATCTTGAACTTCGTCTGCATATATATTAGTATACAAAGCCCAATAAGGAACTTCCCAATTATCATATTTCAGTTTATTAAAAGTAATCCAAAGCATATCAGTAAAATCAATTACACCTTGAGTTTCAAATTGCTGTCTACTTTTAGTGTCAAGAATCTTCAATGTAGAAGTAATTTCACTGATATCAGGCGCAGAATAACCTTCATCCCCATAATACAAAAATAATACATGGTCATCAATTAAACGAGACACATCTTTATTTGAAGACATATCTGTAAGAGTTAATCTACATAAATTATAAAGATTTACATAATTATCTTTCAAAAAAACTCTCTTGGCAAATTCAATGTATCTACCATAGCGTTTTGTAATTTCTTCATCAAGAATCTTATGCGGTTTAAAGTTATCCAAATTTACAGTTCTCTTAGAACGCTGAGAACCAAAACCTTTTGGTTTATCTTCTGAATCCTTAGACTCTTGCTCCACATTATAAAGCATAATGGAATATGCTAAAGAATGCATTGTCATAACTTTAGTCTTGGGATTCTTAATCTTCTTCTTAAACTCTTCAACTACACTTGCATTAAATGCAATATATAAATCAGAGGTCTTTGAATACTCAGAAAGCATACAGGCAGTCGTTGATTTCCGACTCCGCGCAAGGGCATTCACAAGCATATTACTTTGAGGATTATTAAGAAAGAAATCTAAAATATCTTGTTGATACGTACTTGGCTTAAAGCCCATTGCAATCAACTCCTAACCATTTCATAACATTCATGCAAAGCTCTTGCAGTTTCGATTAAATCTTCAACTGTATTCTGATTTTCATTCATAGAAATTCTAATTTCTCCACGAATATAATCTTCTGGAATATTCATAGCTCCCAACACAGCAGAAGCATTCATATCACCACTATTGCACGCGCTTCCAATTCCAACATAGATATCTTTTTCATCTAACATAGACTGAAGAATTTCTCCTTCTACATTATGAAAACAAATACATACTGTAGAACTAATACTGTTTGCAGGAGAAGCAACTATATAATCATCAGCGCCAAATAATTTACCAAGCTCTTCAAGAAAAGCTCTCTTCATTTTCTTGCAAGTTAATTCCTTTTCTTTTTGATGTGCAACCGCACTGTCAACAGCTAAAGCTAAAGCATGAATATAAGGAATATTTTCAGTGCCAGCCCTGCGATTACTTTCTTGGTCTCCACCATAAATCAAAGGCTTAATCTTCTCAACAGGAAAAGTGTCCTTAGAGAAATAAATAAACCCTACTCCTTTTGGACTATGCGCTTTGTGGCCACTAAAAGTTGCAATATCACATGATTGCTTTACATCAATGGGAACATTACCTAAAGCTTGTGTCATATCACAATGATAATACATATTAAGTCTATGAGCTAAATCCATAAACTCACGAGGGTTAAAAATTTCTCCCGTTTCATTGTTTACATACATCCAAGACAAAAGAAATCCACTATAATCCCCAAGCAAAAAACCCAACTCTTCGTTTTTTTCAGTAACTTTGACAGCATCAATAAGATAATTTTTGTCAATAATTACAGACTTTGGGTTTTCTGTGATATTATGGTGCTCATAAGGGCTACATAAGCATTTATTTTTCTGAGCTAAAGCCCACGCATTACCCTCGCTACTACCAGAGGTAAAATAAATTTCTTCTGGAAGAACACCCATAATATGTGCAATTTTTACACGACTTTCTTCAATTAAATCTTTACTCTTTCGTCCTAAACCATAAGTCGTACTTGCATTACCCCAATATTCAGTTAAATCATCTTTGATGACATCAATAATATCAGGCAATACAAAAGTTGTTGCCGCATGGTCTAAATAAATCATTTATCTACCTCATATTTAATAAAAGCAGTATATCTTTCTCTGCCTAAAACTTCATCATATCTTGTAGTAAATTGAATATCTATAATATTCTTTTTAGAACTACTAAGCCACATATTTAAACGAGATTCAAAAATTAACGAATCATACGTCAAAACTTTTACTCTTTTCTTACTCATATTAATCCCACAAATCAAAGAAAATTGGTTTCATCATATCCAAAGCTTTTTCAATCTCAGATTGCATATAATTGTCAATTTCAATGCATTCTTTATAATACTGTTCTTTTTCTTCTTCAGGAATCTTATTTGCCCATCCATCATACTTCTCAAGAACAGAATTTTTCTTAGGACAAGTCTCTTCAACAGAATTACGAATATGAATTGCAATTTCTTTTAAGTAATCTTCCCATGCTTTACATTGAGCTTCTTCTGCGGCTTTATATTCTTCATCAGAATTAAATTTTTCTCTCGTAAGTTCTTTCCAATCAATATATTCTCGCTTACCAGTCTTACGAGTTTTATCAAAATCAACCATGGGATAACCAACATGGGTCTTAGCCAATTCTTCTAGCATGTCTGGAATTACTTGCTGAAACCAATTATCAAAATTCCAAATATCTCTATTACACCAACCTTTAACAGCTCTATCTTTTCTCTGCTTGTGTACAGGATAAAGGTCTTTTAAATTTTTTGGATGTAAAAAAGGCAAGCCTTTATAAGATTTATTTAAATAGCTTAAATTAACCCAACTGTAATTCTTTTTACTCATCATCATTTACCTTATAAAATTCACAAAAATCCGAATAGCTACCATAATCCACATTATAAACTCCTTCTGGAGTAACATGACAATTATAATAATAACTCTTAAATCCTTTATTGTCAACATATTTTTTAATCAGTTTAAAACATTCAGGATATTGTGCTCCAAAAATAATATCAGTTCCCTTTTCCTTTACACGTCCAAGAGGAACAACCGCCTTATTACCCTTTTCATAATGGTAAGCATTAACTTGACAAATCATTTTACATACACCTCAAAATCTCCCTCTAAACATTTTCCGTTTAGCCCATACACAAACCTAAACTCTTCATTAATTAATTCAATAGATTCTACAAATTCAACAATTTTCTTTTTTTTGTTCTTAAAAGGATTAATAGTCCTAACTACATTAACTTTTACGACACATTCTTGGTCATAACAATCATTTACTAAATCATGTACCCACACAGTATGACCATCCATATTTTGAAGAGCAACGAAGCTCAATTTTCTTTTCATGTTTCACCTCATATTAAAAATATGATTCTACCTATAAATAATATATCATAGGCAGAACCATATTGTCAATACTTTTTTAAATTATTTTTTGGACAAATTCAAGATAATCATGCGCCCAATGTCTAAGATTATCTAAATCAGAACTATTACTAATAATGGTATCATAATGGAATTGCCCAACATCTCTATCAGCAGGGTTAGAAATAATTGGCCTCACATTTGCATTAACAACAAGCATAGTCGAACAAGGAAGCCCAGTCGCTTTCTTATTTTGTTCAATAAAAGTTTTGATATTTTCTGGTTCGCGGATATTTACAAAAAATAGCCAATTCTTTTTGCCAAGCATATCATTATCAATAACAGCATTGATTTGGTCAAAAACTTTCTGATTAGGAGAATTATCCCATTTCTGCAAGGCCATCTTTAAGTTATAAAGAAATTCTCTATCTTTTTCTTCCTTACGACCATTCCAGCCAGCAAATTGAGCTACAGCTTTAACCCAGTCAACAGTGGATAATTCCAAAACATCCCAATTAGGAGTGTCTTCCAAAGATTTCTTACACAGCTCAATGAAAGTGGATTTACCACTTCCACCAGAACCGTTAATTATAATTATTCTTGAGTCCATAACTTATCCCTCAATTCTTCACGAGTAGGATATCTACCACAACATTTATCTCCCTCTGGACACCAAAGAAGATACTGACAATGAGGAACAAGTTCTTTAGCAAATACAGGATTAATCCCTGCAATCTGTCTCTTCATTTCAACAGCAATCTTACGAATAGGTTCCTGAGCACGAGTGCATAAACGCTTGTGCATAAATGTAATCAGAGCTTCGGGAGTAAAACCAATCGCTAAAGTAGTATTAGTAGCTCTTGGCAAAACAAAATTTGCATCTTCTACTGCGGCATGAACATCAATACCATTTTCAGTAAGAATATCACGAATAAGTCTACGAGTGGTATCAATACTACTCATAAGATTCTGATATAAAGCCTTTGCTTTTTCATTCTTTTCAATATTACTCGGAATAATATAAGTAAAGTTATTCTTATCAATATACCTGAATGAAGCAAGATTTTTAACAATTTCATCAGGACTTACACGAGGGATTGCTTCAATCAAATCCATATAAGCATACTTATCCTGATTATCATAGCGCACTCCAATTTCAGAACGCATCATCTGTTCCAAAGTACCTCTATCTGCTTCAATTTCAAATTTAATATATTCACAACGAGAGCCACTCATGTGACCTGAGTTTTCACAATTCTTACCTACTCGTTCAGCATACTTCTTATTTGTACCATAACATTCACAAGCAAACTCACCGTGATTTTTATACAAATCTTCAAGTACAGTAGGATTCAAAAGGGTTACTTTCATTATGCCTTTGTTTCTCCCTTCTTATATTTCATCAAAAGATATTCAAATGTCTGTGGAGTATAATTCATATAAGGCATCATACAACCAACATTAATCATTTGTGCTCTATTTAAGTATTCATTTTCATTAGATTCTTCTAATTTCTTTTTTGCCATTTCAGCAAAATCTACTACTAAATCTTGTTCCTTAGTAGTATGAGTATGTCCATGTAAATGAAAACAATTATCATAGCAAGACCCATAATAAGAAAGAATAGCAAAGTGAGAAAGAATTACTCGATAAGGTTTACCATCAATTGTTTCAGTTACTTCTTTATAATGACAAATTTCAGACAGCTTTTTCTGCACCCCAGTAGAAAAATGTTTCGGGTCATGATTACCAAGTATTAAATGAATATTTCCTTTTAATTTATTTAAAATACGAATCCATTCATTTGATTCAGCTTTCCATAAAAAGTCACCTAATACATATACGTGGTCTTCATTTGAGACTTGACTATTCCAACGAAAGATTAAATCAAGCTCCATTTCTTCTGTTGTATCATATGGGCGGCGGTCAAAACTAAGAATATTTTTATGTCCGAAATGTAAATCTGAAATATAATAATTCACTGACTTAAACACTCCAAACTATGTCCAGCAGAGGATTCTTGGAACCATCTTGTATCAACAACAGCAGGGTCTCCTAAAAATTCTACATAAGTTTCTGTAACTTTAGTAATTACACCAGCTAAAACATAATCTTTACGAACAGGATTATAACTAAGAATAGTCCAGTTTAATAAATTAGACTGAGCATCTTCAATATTATCTTCTTTTCTACTAAATCTATATTTTAGCCACTTGGTAGATTCTAAAGGTTGTTTTGTTGGTAGATTCATTCTTTTTCCTCTTCTTTCCAGAAAGGATAATTATCTCTCTTTTTACAAGACCTTTCATATTTACAAGAAAGCTCACATCCGTAAACCATATAATGATTATCACAATGTTTACAAACAACTTGCCCATAAGGATTGCTTAATTCTTCAAGCATTAATACAGCTTTTTTCCCATCAATCCCATCAACACATTTTCTTTCATGTAAGTAGCATTCATCTAAAGACTAAAACTCTTTGCCACACTTTTCACAACAATATTTAATTGTCATTTTCCGTAAACCTCTTTCTTTTTATTTTCATAAAACTTGTTCAACCCTGCAAGGTCAGGTGCATTTGGACAAGTCTTTTCACCCATAAATGTAATAATCATATTAATAATTCTCTTATTCCTATGATTGAGAGGTGGAATAGAGGTGTCCTTAAAAGCAGAACAGATAAAACGAGAACAAATTTCAGGTCTTACTTCATAAATCTGACACTTGTTTTCCTCATTCAAAAAAGGACAAATATCCTTAAAACCTTTATCCAAAGCGGTATTGCGATTAATCATTTTTACTTCTGGATGCTGACCAAGATACTTTTTAATCTTTTTTACTTCTGCATCACTTACACAAAGAATTGCAGAACAACAAGCTCCACATCCAGAACATTTACCATCAACAGTATGGTCTACTTTATTAGCCATCTGATTATTCATATTACTTTCCAATCCTTTTTAAAAATTCTTCTTCGCTCATAATAGGAGTTCCTAATTCAGCAGCTTTCTTAGCTTTAGAAGAACCACTATTAGCTTCATTAGTCAAAAGATAGTCGGTTTTCTTAGAAACAGAACCAGTTAACTTACCACAATTATCAGTAATAATTTTTTCAATTTCAGAACGCTTCATAGTATTAAAAGCACCTGTAACACAGAAAGTCTTACTATTGATAAACTCATTTGTAGCAATCTGTGCTGGCTTATCCCAAACCAAATTCAACTCAAAGATAAGATTTGCAAACAACGTATCTTCACTATTCCACCAATTATGTAAAGCCTGAGACATTGTTTCGCCAAATCCATCTAAAGTGGAAAAATCAAAATTATCAAAATCAAGGGCTTCCTCAAAAGCCATCCAATCTCCATTAAAATGCTTACTAATTTCTTTAGCGGCTGTCTTACCAATATTGGGAATGCTCAAAGCGACAAGAAGATTTTCAAGCTTAACATGACGTGACTTTTCAATAGATTCAATCAGCTTATTATAAGACTTTTCACCAAAGCCATCCATCTCAACAATTTCATCCTTGTACTTGTCAAGATGATAAAGGTCTGCATACTTCTTAATATATCCAGCATCAATGAATCTCTTAAGAGTGGCTTCACTCAAACCATCAATATTCATTGCTGGCTTAGATACAAACTGGACAAATTTAGCCAAATTCTTTTCAGGACAGTCAGGATTTTCGCACCAAAGAGTTTCTGCCCCGGATTCAGAAATCTTAGTTATAGTAGGCTTACCACAACAAGGACAAACCTTCGGAATTTCAAAATCAGCATCTCCGTCTTTATTACAAAAAACAATCTGAGGAATAATCATGTTCATTTTTGCAACTTTGACAGTACAATTCTTTCTTAAACCAAGAGACTTAATAATGCTAATATTATGAACAGATGCACGACTTACTTCTGTATTATCAAGAATAACAGATTCAAACACAGCCGTAGGAGTAATTACACCAGTCTTACCAACTGCCCATTCGATATCTCTAAGAATACTTCCCGCCGTTTCATCTTCATACTTAAAAGCCAAGCTCTTACGGAAATGATGTCCTGTATTACCAAGACTTAAGCCATAAGCAATATCATCATAAGTAATAACACAACCATCAACAGGAATGCCCTTTTTATCAGCGATTTGCTTCAACTTAACAGTTAAATTTTCAACTTCATAAAGGTCAACATTATCCCCATTGAAATAATTGCAAGGAACAATAGTAAAACCTAAAGACTGAAGCTTATTCATATCTCTTTTGAAGCTGCCAGTAGTCCCCTCAATCAAACTCCAAGCCCAAAACTGAAGACCTCTCTGAGAAGCAATCTTATTATCCAAAAGAGAAAGACTACCACTTGCAAGATTGCGCTGAGTAGCATATTGTTCTCCATCAGGAAGCTCTGCATTGATTCGTTCAAAATCTTCTCTAAGAATAATACACTCTCCATCAATAACAAGAGTTTCCTTATTATCAATAATCAAAGGCAGATTCTTCATAACCTTGGCATTATTAAGAACATCAGTTCCTTCAACACCATTACCACGAGTTTCAGCAGAAATAAGTTTTCCATTTTCATATTTGACAGACATAGTAAGTCCATCTAACTTCATAGACAAAGCAACTTCTTTGTCCCCAGCAAAACTAAGTAAATCTTGACAACTCTTAGTCTTATCAAGAGAAAGCATCAAATGGTCATGTTTAACCTTCTTAAGCGAATCAACAGTTTCATAACCAACTGTCTGAGTAGGAGAGTTTGAAAGAATAAAATTCTCTTCCCATTCCAATTCACGCAATTCATCAAACAGCTTGTCATACTCTGCATCAGAGACCAAAGATTCACTGTAATTATAATACTTATCTCGATATTTATTTAGTAAACTTGTTAATTCTTTAATACGTGCAATATTTTCATAATTATTCATATTAATCTCCATTACTTATCAATTGTGCTCATAATAAGCAAAGACAAAGCAACCCAAACAACTAAAATACCAATTACTGCATAACTCATAATTTAGTCTCACTTTCTAAAAGTTCTTTCTTTAAAGAATGTGCAATCATTGTTCTTTGTACATTTTTCAAGACTTCTTCTACGTCTTTATCAGTCTCAAAATGCTTATCCATTACATATTCATCTACCAAAACTTCTGCTTCTGTAATTAGGATTTCTGCAACTCTTTTTGCATCTTCAACAGGAAGTGGAGTAGTTTTATAACTAATTAACAATTCAGGGTCTGTAGGAACTAAAATCTTTTCATAAGTTTCATTTTCTGCAATATATCTTTTAATGAAATCAGACAATCTTGCAATATGGTGAAAATCTTTCAACCCATAACCGTAATTGTCAATATCAAACTCGTTATGTGGTGCTCGATGAAGCATCTGCTTATACTTAGTCTTCATATTACCATACATTGTCAATACAGCTTTCTGAGGACAATAATGAGCAATAGCTTCTCTATTTTTAATAACTGCTCCAAGCCACATACCAGTATATTCTGGATTAAGTTCAAAATATTTAGTAAACAAAGTTTCAATAAAATTGATGTTTTGCTTTAAATAGCTGTTAAACATCAAACGAATATCTTTTACCTCAAGCTTGCCACCATCTTCATCTCGATGATATTCTTTGCTGACCCAATCCTTAGAATCAACAATATCATCAAAATGAGGGAGCACAATTGCTTTTGTATCAACGTCAGAATATTCAGTAGCCATATTATAGTTATGGCTACCATAAACAAACACTCCAACAATATTATATCCAAGTTCATTCAGAAACTTATAATCAGAATGAACTCTATTATTAACCTTTTCTAAATTCATAGTTTACCTTCCTTAATGTAACTAAGTAACAATATACAAATATATTTATCTATTCTTACTTAATAACATTATAACAGACTGATTCTATCTTGTCAAGAAGTTATAATGAAAAAGTTGAAAGGGGTATAATACCCCTTAATCAACTTCTATCTTTTTGTATTTCCCGCAATTACATTCACCAGCATAGTTTTGTTCTTTAAAGGCTTTGCAAATACAAACCATATCATCAGTTTGAGTTAAACCGCATGGGCAATACTGTTTTCCATATTTCTCTTTCATTTCTGCAAGTTGGCGATTAGTTTCTTCTACTAATTCTTTGTCATCATTTAATACAATTTTTAACATTAAGATATCCTCTCTGCATACTGATTATCAGAAGCCAAAGTAATTTTAAGAATTTCATCAAAATGACTGACAGAATTTGGTTTATATCTGCCATATTTTAAAATTACATTGGGATACTTTTTTAATTGCTTAATTTCTTTTTCTATTTCTTCTTTATAATACCCCGTATAAATTATAAAGTCATCATTACAATTTTGTTTTCTAAAATAATCCAGCAAAGACAAAACTTCTTCAAATTGTAACATAGGCTCTAAACCTCCTATTACGACTGCCTTTGTAATTTCGTTGTCTATATAAACTTTATAAATAGAAGAAATCAAAAATTCTTTCGTAGCTTGTCTTACCACAGGTTCGTTTTGACATACAGTAATTGGAATATTAGCTTCATGACAACATTTCCAATCACATTTACAAGTGATAAGGAAGAGGGAGGGCTTCGCATAATTAACAAAGTCCTCCATGACAACACCTTTAAGATGAATCTTCTCTTCCATAAATTTATCCTTTCATGATAGAATCTGCATCTAAAACATTATACCAACGTCTTAAATTAAATTCCTTTTTTCTAATCTTTTGATAACTACTTACAGGGGTATAAAATCCTACTACTCTTGCATATTGGTCCGCCACAGGCTTTCCACAAATAGGACATGTTTGAGTTCCAATGAAAGAATGTTTATCTTCACAAACATTAATTTTAGTTGTAAACGCAAAATAAATTACACCTTTAGAAGCAATGTAATTAAGCATATCCCAAGCACTTTCTTTTGTTGCAAAACGATTTTCAATATCAATATGAGCAATGCAGCCTCCGCCACATTTTTCATCAAGTACGCTTCCTAAACGACACTTTTCTTTAATAGTGCATTGTTCGGTTAATGAGACCCACTAATTTGAGTAAATAAAATATTTATTTTGCTCAAACAAGAGATTATCTGCGGTACAAATTACACCAGCACAATTTTCCCGAGGGATAGATTCAACATTAAAAGAAAAATCACATTCAAAACTATCTTTTACTTCATTGATAGTATCAAGAATCTAACAAGCAAATTCCAACCCTTCTTCTGTATAATATTTATTACCAAACTCGTCAGTATTAATTAATCCAAAAGAATCAATAACTTCATACATTCCAAGAATACCAATAGTACAATATTGCTTGTCAAGTTCGACTGCTCCTTCTTGATAGTTGGGTAGCAAACCTTTTTCTATATTACGCTCCAAAATATGACGCATACTAGTTAATGCCTTACAATCCAAAAGTACTCGGTCTTTAAGAAGTTCAATATATTTCTTTTTGTTAAATTTAGTCTCATATGCAATACGCATAAGATTAATTGTACTTACACGACAAGACCCAACAGACAACGCTGTACCACCAATAGAATTAACAAAAGCATCAAGCTTTTGAGTGTCAGAAAGTAAACGGCAACAATTTGAAAGCACTCCAACATTATCAGATACAAAGAAATTAGAATCAGACCACTTAATGTTATGATAACAAGCCCATCGAGCAGTTTCTTCATCTTCAAATTTACCATCTTTATAAAGTAAAGAATAAGTTAAAACAGGGAAAGTAAACATGTTTTCACTACGAATATCACTTACTACATCCATAAACAAACGCTGGCACTTCATAATTTCTTCAATTTGGTCAATAGCGAAAGACCCATCTGGAAATTCCAAACCACCAAACAAAGATTCAAGATAAGGACGGTCAAAAATACTTACATTTGTAAAAGCGCACTGGTCAATTCTAAGGAACGGCTGATTTAATCTATAAACAAATTTCTGAAAATATTGTCTTAAATAAGTATCAGGGTCTTTAAAATAATGCCCGTTTTTTATATCCATTTTCCAGAAATAATAAGCCCAAATAATTACATTTGGGAGGCCAACGGCCCGAGATTGACGGTTACTGAGGAACGAAACAAACTCAATAACATCATCAAAATATGTGTCCAAATGTTTAGGAGGCTGATTATTATATCCTCCAAGGAAAAACAATCCTTCTCTTGCCAAACGAGTTAAATCATTTGCCCAACAATAGGGAAAATAACTTGCCGTAGCAGAATCGTTAAGATAAAAACCCTTGCTAAATTCCTATTCTAACCAAGCTTTAGCAGTGCGCAGTCCCCATTTTTTCTTAATTTCAAGGAAAATTTTATTTAAACCAAAAAGCTTATCTTCACTCTTCCCCTTTTCAGTCATAAAAGAACGAATATCTCTATGGCTAGCATTTGCATTAGGGTCGATAGTAGCATCTGCCATTGTGCTTTGATTTACGAATTTATCTAAGAATTCTGAAAAATCTAACTAACTAGAATGAACCCCATTAATATATTCGAAATCTTCACCATATTTCTTTTTTAAGTCTTCAAGACATCTTTCAAAATCTTTTGTTAAACGAAGTGAAATGTCCATATAAAATTTTCCTCCTTTTTAATTATTATTAATCCATTGATTTGCTTCATTGAAAGCCATAATTTCTCCATCAACTTCAAGTAATGGAGCAGAAGCAAAACCCTTTTTAATCATTTCCTTTACATCGAAATCAGTTCTGGCTTCAAATTCAATTCCCTTTTGTTTAAGTTTCTTTTCCAAAACAATACAACGAGGGCAATTAGTAGTATACAAAACAACCATAACATCAATCTCCTTTTGTCCTTTTATGTAACATCTAAATTACCATCAGATAATTTAACTAACTAATTATATAATTTCATACAACCCCAAGTATCTGCATCTGCACTATGAGCATTTTCTAAGGTATAACCAAAATGTTCAAGCAAAGTCCCTAATTTATAATTAGCTACCTCTGTTTTTGGAATTAAGCGCTTTGCATTTTCCAAAGTGCAACAAACAGCATGATTTGGAATTGGAATATGATATCTTTTTAGTTCTGGATAGATTACTTTATTAGCATCATATTTAGCATTATGAAAAATCCAAACACTGTCTGTCATATAATCTTTTATTTCTTCCCATACTTCATCAAAGGTGGGGCAATTTTTTATAGTATCATAGGTAATACCATTGACTTTAGATGCTCCACTTTCAATCTATGCCTATGGATTTACTAATATATATTTATCAGCAATTTTCTTGCCATTTTCATATACTAAAATTGCAATACTAACAATTCTATTCTCTTTAAATCCAGTTGTTTCAGTATCACCTATAACGAGTTTATTATAATTAGGGAGAGCCATAATTACTCTCCCTCTACAGCTTTATCAGATTTCAGAGCATTTGCTCTCGCTGCTTCAATAGTGTTATTTTCATCCTTAATAGACAAAATTTTCTTCATCTTATTAAAAGCTTCTAAAATATATTTCAAAGAACCAGATAAACATACTCCCAAAGTTGCCACTGTTGAAATAACAGTGCTATATTCAGCAGGAATAGGAAGATTGTTTTTATTTGCCCAAGGAATAATTAAAGAGGTAGAAAGTACAAGTAGCATTGTACCACCCGCAAAAGCCAAAATTTTATAAAGACTGTTTAACAATCTTTGCTTTTCAAAAGTTTCTCCTGCGATTTTAATATTATAATATAAAGAGAAACTAACATTAGAAAGATATGCCATGCCAAAAATAGAAAATCCCACTAAAGCCGCTAAAAGATTTTCCAAGGCTAATTTCCAAAAATCCTACATAACTTTCTCCTTTAAGTTTTAATTACCAGAACTTCCAAATCCACCAGCACCACGCTCAGTATCAGGAAGTTCTTCTACTTGTTCAAAAGTAGTGGGAAGCACAGGAAGAATCATAGCTTGAGCAATTCTATCTCCGTGTCTAATAATTTGTGTTTCGGCACTATCGTTATGAAGAGCAACAATCCACTCGCCACGATAGTCTGCGTCAATTACACCCACACAATTTGCAGGACGCAAGCCTTGCTTAGTAGCTAAACCACTACGAGCAAAAACTGCACCCCAATATCCAACAGGAATTGCAGTTGCGATACCAGTCTTTACCTTTACAGTCTCATGAGGACGAATCTTAATTCCTGCAACATCTTTCTGAACATCCCAACTGTAATAAGTATCATCAGGACAATCAGCATAAAGGTCAAAACAAGCATCTGTTTCGTGAGCCTTAAGAGGCATCTTAGCTGTCTTAGACAGCAACTTAATCTTTACATCCATATTTGTCAATCCTTTTTTGTCTAATTTTAATTTGTTTCTTTATATATAAAAATGGTGGAAAGTTACCCTTCCACCATAGAGTTTTTAAAACGCTTTAAGTTGTTTAGGGCTTTTGTAATTTCAGAATATTTGTAGCAAAACTGTTTCTTCAACAAGAAATCGTTTTCCTGTCTAAGATATTTGGTCTTTGTTCTGCCCTTTAATACTTTAGGAAGTTTGTCCATCCAAAGCATTGCTTCTTTCTTATCATTCCAAAAGTCTACACACTCTGCATTTCCTTTAATTAAAATTTTATCAATTAACTCTTTATAGAGATTAAGATATTCATGAACAGTATTGTAATACTGCATAATTAATTCTCTATACGCATCAGGACACTTCGCTAAAAAATCATCAAATCTGTCTTCGTGAATAGCATTAACAACTGCATTAGGAGAAATATTTTTAGATAAAGCTTTATGCATCAGGACATAATCCGATGTTTTAATTTTACATCTAAAATGATTTTTGTATCCATCAACCATATCAATTACCCAACCTTCTTTTTCAGAAGAAAGATAATTGTCAGTATCAGCTAAAATGCTAAATAAAGTAGCATTATAATACCATTGAGTCATTTTAGAATCATATTCCTCAGCCATATCACTCAGAATATCAAAAGAAACTTCTTTGCCGTCCTTAACATCTCTTGCCGCAAGTAAATATAAACCTTCTTGAGATTCATCGTACTTAACCACAATGGGGTTTTTAGGAGAAATATACTCAAAAATAAAAGTATAATCAGGATAATCCTTAATTAATTCTTTCTGTCCATCAGATAAAAGTTTATACCCTTCTGCAAGTCTCCAAGATTCAGCGGGGTCTAATGCCTGAGAACCAGAACCCAAGATTCGGTCTTCATCTGCAATATATCTATACTGCTGATAAGAACCATCAAGCTTGTTGGTAATAAAAACTTCATGAGCAAAATTATATTTAGACTCAATATTTTTAGGAGACCAATCACCGTCATCCTCACCGTAGTTTTTAAACTTTGCTAAAGATGCCAGAGCAATTTCATCATTCTTTAAATCAAAAACACAAGAACGACATTCCCTATAAAGACCATCATATAATTCAAAGAAAGAACTTAAATTATAATCATCAGATAATTCAATAAAACCTTTATACTTAAATAATACATAATGGTCATAACAAGTAATCTGAAGAGGGTCAAAAATCTTGTTTAACTTCTCATTAAGTTTAGGAGTAATATTTCCCCATACTTCAAAAACTCTATCAAACCAATCGTTAAAATTATAATTTTCAGGACAAGGTTCATTGTTAAGGAGAGTATAAGACTGGATATATTTTCTCTTTACAGTCATAACATACTGATAAAGAGGATGCCAAGTAAAATTTTTATTGAAACTAAATTTCATTTTAAACTCTCCTTTACTATTTATTCTAATTTACCCTTCGTAAGTTCCACTTGCAATTTTGTCACATTCATTAAACAGGAAAAGCTTATCAAGATTTTCTTTTCCCATAATCTTTTCCCATTTAGCTTTAGATTTCTCCGTCTCAAGGAAGAAAGGAAGCATATGAAAATTAACATAAAACAGACATTTTAAAATGTCATCCATATTAGTAAATCCAATACAATCCAGATTTGCTAAAAGGTCATATGTTCCTATATTATGATGACTATAATATCTATAATCACCAGAACCATCTTCTTTCGGCTGTCCAGTAGTTAATTTACCTAAATCATGAATCTGTGCGGCTCTATAAAGAACCTTATCATCAGTTCTTTTAGCTACTTCTTCAGCACAAATCCTACAATGCTCATCTAAAGTATATTTATGATGATGAGTCTTCTGGTCAAAACCTTTCATCAAGTTCGTAATATAATCATCATCAGTAGTCCAATTGGACTGAGGAGCAATTACTTCAAACTGATTAAAGTTCCAACCAATCAAATTGATAATATCAAAACCTTCCTCATAGAAAGGAATCTCAAACTTACCAACCTGTCTATCAATTACTTCTTCAGGAACAGTACGAGTTCTTGCTTTGTTCTGTCGCTTACAAACTGCCACAGGAGTAGTCATAACATAAGCAACCTTATTGACATTCTCTCTATTGCGAACAATATCAAGTAAACTTCTACGAGACTTAACATTAATATTAGTTGCATCAACAATAATATTCATCTTGTCAATGCAATTATTAATACGACGGCGGACTTCTTTAAAGACTTCCTCATTATGAGTCTGGTCATTTACATCTCCAAAAACAGTTTCACGAATTTCATCCGACGAAACAATCATTGTAGGCTGACCCATTTTAGTCAACATGTTTTTAAGATTCTGAGCAAGAGTAGACTTACCACTTGCCACAACTCCAATCATCATCATAAAATTCGTATGTTCCATTTTTGTTCTCCTTACTTCATCTTAGCGAGAATATTATCAACCTTTTCGTTAAACTCTTTTACTAATTTCTCTTTATCAGTATCAGGTCTTGTTTGTCCCTCAACAGGAATTAAATCTCCTGCCCAAAACAGCCACTTAGGATTAGTTTCATCTTCTTTAAGCTGGACAAAACTATTATAATCAGGAGCTTGCTTTTCTTTTTTTAATGGGTCAAATTCAATCGTAAAAACATCATCTTTATGCTCAGTAACCCAATCTCTATAATCTTTCCTTAATTGCTTCCAATCAGGATAAGAAACAATTCGATTATAATCTAAAGTTACCTTTTCACCTTCCCATGTAGTAACAGGATTAGTGGTGATAGCATCCATCCTTTTAACAAAAGTAGTAGCACTTTCTCTTGTTAAACCCTTTTTAGTGAGCTTCTTTACAGCCGCTCTACGTTCTTCTCGATTCATAGTTACTCCTTTGAATCATCTATATAATAACAGAAACTAATGAAGTTGTCAAGAGGATAATAAAAATTATTCCTCTTGTACTTCATCTTTTTCTTTCCAATCTTTTAGTTGTCTTATTAAAGCTCTACGTTCTTCATCTTCTTTTCTGTGAAGAACATTATACTATTCTCTGAGCTACCTATATTCCTATTTCAAAAACTCAGGTAAGAATGTTCTTTTAGTTGAAACAAAATTTGTATCAATAGAACGTCTCAAAGCCTTAGTTTGAGCTACAAGCACGCATAATTTCTTAGCTCTGGTTAACAAGGTGTAAATTTGTTGCTGACAAAGCATCATAGGAGGAGTGCTATAATCTATTACTCCAATAATTACAGGGCAACCAGAACCTTGATATTTATGAGTAGTACAAGCATAACCTAAAATCAAATGTTCTTTAACTTCTTTGTGCTTCAAAATGATTGGAGCATCGCCTAAATCAAAATCCACAATTGCATTTTCATAATCAATACTTGTAACCACACCAGTCCATCCATTATACATGGCTGTTTGTGCTCCACTTGTATCATAAACTTTATAATTGTTCTTAATACACATAACTTTATCGCCTTCTTGAATCCAGAAAGACCTGTCATTTCCAGAAGCATCTCTCATCTTTTGGACATAAATTCTTGGACGAGATTCATTTAAATCAACAGGGTTAATTAATTTCTGAATATCAAGATTTAAATTATGGACACAAGCATCTCCACGTTCTTTGACAGGAGAGATAATTTGAATCTTTTCAATATCTCCGTTTACAAGAGGACTATTAAAATATTTCTCAAAATAAGCAATGGTATCTTTCCTATCATTATCTTTTTCATTTCGAATATCAAGCACCATGTCTTGAAGTTCTCCACGAGTTTCGATACCCTCATAATCAGTATCTTGATATAACTGAATACCGTTTCTTACATTGTAAGCTGTAGTTAAAATGCCCGAAGCCTTTGCTTGTCTATGAACTTCTTTTAATTCAACAGTAGGAATTTCTTTGCTGTTAATCATATCAGCAGCTAAATTGAGAGAACCAATAGATTCAAGCTGTCCCATGTCACCAAGCATTAAAAGTTTACTTCCTGTGGGAATAGCTTTAATTAAATCAAGAAAAATTTCTCCGCCTACCATGCTAACTTCATCCAAAATAATGATATCATAAGGTAATGGATTATCTTCTCCATAAGTAAAACCACAGCCGCCAGTATAACCAAGAAGTCTATGAATAGTAAATCCTTCTTTACCAGTAACCTCTTGTAATCTTGCCGCCGCTTTACCACTTAAAGCACATTGAGCAAAAGTATATTCATCAAGAACAGACAAAATACCTGTAACTAACGAACTTTTACCAGAACCAGCTAAACCAGAAATTACACAAACTTGTTTTTCAATTCCTAATTTAATACCATCAATCTGTTCTTGAGTAAATTGAAAACCTTGTTTTGTTTCTGCCTTTTTAATCTTTTCTTCAAAATCATTAGCAACAAAATAATTATTACCTTGAAGCAATCTTTTAAGATGATAAGCTATATCTTTTTCAAGATTCCAAAAGCTCATTAAATAAATTCTTCGACCTGATTTAGTATCGCCTTCTTCAACACGAATTAAATCTTCATCTTGAAGTTCTTTTATAGCTTTACCAACATTATTTACAGGATTGCCATCTTCATCTTCTACTGTTAAACTTTGTTTTCCACCAAGGTCTTCATATAAAGAACCCATTAGTTCGCCAGCAGATACCCAAGAATGGCCCTCTTCGCCTTGAGCATCAAGATACCAAAGAATATAAGATTTGATTCTTTTTATATCGTAAGTCTTATATCCAGACCTTAAAGCCACTTTATCAGCAGTAAAAAAGCCTACCCCTTTAATATCTTTTACTAATTGATATGGATTGTTCTTAACAACATCAATTACCTTTTGTGGAGCTTTATATTTTTCAATCAGTTTAGAAATAAAGTTTGGAGAAAAACCTACTTTATCAAGCTCTAAATACACAGTAGACATATCTTTACTGGCTTCAAAACGCTCAATAATACAGTTAGAAATATAATCTCCAATACCTTTAGCTTTCTTTAAAGTCTCTATATCATGGTCTGCAATGGCTTGTAAAGGGTCATTACACACAGCGAACAATTCATCCATCTGACCCTCTGACAAAAAGGTTCTTAAAAAGGCTCTTTGATTCTTCTGATTAGAGAAATCAATATCTTTATTATAATAAACTAATTGATACTGAATACCATATTTGGGATGTTCAACTTCCTTGCCTAACAACACATAGGCGGAATTGGGGTCAATTCCATCGGTATATTCTCCTGTAAAAGTAACTTCACCATAAACACTCATAGTAGGTGAACCTTGCTCTACCTCAAGGATATTCCAAGAAACTATTCCCCAATTTTTACCGTCTGACCCAATTCCAGCACTCGGATAGAGGGTCTTAGAATGAGACGCTTTTATCTTTATAAATTTTTCTTCGGTATCAACACTCATCGTCAACCCTCTCTACATCTATTCTGTCAGAAATCATTTCAAGGTCTCCATTATCATCAATACCTTTGATTAATTGAACAGAATGTTTATATAAACTATCTTTATACTGTCTTGGGACGAAGTTTTCTCCTCTCCTAAAACCAGTAACAAGAAGTTTAGTCCCACGCTGGAACCAAGATTTCTCAAGGACAGTTTTTGTTCCATCATCATTCATTTGAGAAATCTGTCTATTATAAAAGTTAAATTGACCTTTATAAAACTTTATATCACAAACTCCATCAGGAGTCAATAGTGTAACTGTATTTCTATTAGTGTCTTTATCAAGAACCGTACCACAAATTCTTTTAAGAACAAAACGAGCTTTTTCTTGGTCATGCCAATAATATTTATAAGCTACTTCTGGTTCTTCTGGCAAACCCTCAAAAGACACTATATTGTATTTCTCCTTGTTTACATGAGCAAGTTCATGTTCATGGTAATACATACAAAGAGAATCCATTTCCCATTTAGAAAGACTTCCAGATGCCTTTTCATCCCACACAGCTTTAAATTTTCCTTCATTTACAGCTTCAAGCATCTTGGGGTCACTTAAGACGTTATCTTTAAAATCTGCCATAAGCTTGTTAAAAACTCGGTCTAAACTACCTCTTTTAACAACTCTTTGCCCCTCGTCTCCCCAATCATAATCTTTTTTATCAACCATATCATTAAGGAAATATTTTTCAAAATAAGGCCACGCAAATTTATTTTCAAGAACATAATAAGCAGTACTTGCGCTTTTGCCTATTTGTTTATAGAAGAATTTCTTCTGGAAAACATAATTTCTAAATCTATATAATCTTAATTCAAACTTTTTTTGATTTTCAGTTAATAAATCAAGATTTGCCAAATCTTCAATATTAGAGATATTAAGAGACTTAACTGGACTTGAAATAAATCTAATAAAGTCTTCCATGATTGCTCTTCTATCTTTTTTCTCAAGATTATCAAAACACCGAGCTTTGATAAGAGAAATCATAGCTGTATCACCAAACTTGTTTTCTTTAGATTCAGATTTATATTTCTGCATCTTCTCGTAGAAATCCCACATAGAAGAATAAGTTTGATTATCAATAATGGCTTTTGCGATAGAAGTTCCAATACCTTGAATTGGCTTTAAACCATAAACAATTTCGTTCTTCTCAACGTCAGGATGAAAACCAAATCTAACACGATTTACGTCAGGTAATGCTACTGTAACCCCTTCTTTTTTGATATTACCAATAGCCTTGCTGATTTTACCATAGTTAGTATTTCCATCTTCACCGCCAGAATCAGAAATCAAATTAGCAGTATTCCAATAAATAACAGGATAATGATAAGCAAGATTGGCTTCTTGCAAACCAACGATTGAATAGGCTAATGTATGAGATGAATTAAACGATTTGTTATCTTAAAGGCTTTTTATCCTTTAATTCTTTAATTTTCATTAAAGCCCAGCATATATTTTTACGATTAAAATTGCGACGTAGCGGACACTCGTGGAAACATTATATTTATTCAGTTTCTATGCGTTACAGTGAAATCTATCCTATTCGCTATATAGATTTTTACCTCGGTATCACCATATTTATTAAACTTAGGCTTCACCGATTTTGCCCACTTATAATTTAAAAGCTTCTGCAATTTTGCTTTTAAACGGCCTTTGTTGACCATAGCCCCTATTCATACTAATAAGGACATCCCATACATAATGACACAATTTAGAAGAAAGATGTTTTTCTTCTATATTTTTATAAAATTCTTGTTGCAATTCAACATAAGCTTTAGGGTTCTTTTTCAGTTTTGTTATCACAGAGCTTTTTATCTCTGCTTCTTACAATTTCTTGTAAGCTCGGCGTACATTATTAACTCTAATGAGTTAAAGGACACTCTTGGATGGATTATATTTATTCACCATCTACGCTCTACGATACTTAACAACCTTTCGCAATTTGCTAAGTTATCTCGGTGTTAGCATTTAAATAATTTCTTATTTTTTCTTCTTTTCTAATTAAATGAGGAATTTCCAACTCTTTATAAAAATAATTAAAAAGTTTTTCCATCTCTTCATTCAAATTATATTGCAAATAATAAATATGATTACTTTTATTATAATATGGTTTCTTAATCCTTAAATTTAATTCTTGGTTTAATAATAAAGAAATACTTTTCATCATTTCTTCTGTTCCACAAAAACCCATATAAGCTCTTTCTCCTACAGAAGCAATTCCATCTCCATCATAAAAACCAAGTAAAAAATACCTTAAATATTCTTTTTCTATATTGGGAATATTAGATAACTCTTTTGTTTTATTTTCTACACACCCCCAAGAAATCAAATCTGAAATTAATTTTTTGCATCCAATTCTAAAACAACAATTATTTTTAGTAAATGAATATTCTTTTCCATTAGAAATCATTGTTTCTTCTTTTATAATTTCTTTTACTGGCAAAGAAGATTTTAATTGATTCTTAAACTCTTCTATTATATAGCAATCTTCTTTTTTTAATTCTAAAGACAAAGATAAATCAATTCTACCATTTTTAGAAATTTTTCTTGAATAACCACCATCAGCATACAAAAGGCCAAGAAAATAAGCTTTACTTGGAGAATCTATTTTTTCAAAATAATCCTAATTACAATCTGGAACTTTACCATTGGGTCGAGCAATTCCTAATTTTCTTACCCAATAATTAACTGTTCCAACTTTAATATTTATTTCTTCACTTATTTTTTCAACAGTTTTGCCAGACAAATATAAAGAAACTATTTTATCAATATTTTCTTTGTTTACTACATTACCAATAGGTTTGTGTAATGGCAAATTTAATTTCTTTAATAATTTATATCCTCTATTTCGATTTTCATTTAAAAAAGAACAAATCTCAGTAGTGGAAAACCCCATATTATAATATTCTAAAAACTACTTTACAAAATCTTCATAATCTAACATTTTTACCCCTTCCTTTATTTAATTAGCTTTCACCGATTTTGCCCTTTTCATTTTACTTGTCACCAAGTAAACGGCCTAAAATTAAGCAATACTTTTCCTAAGCTTATCCGCCCACAGCAAATCAAAACCCCCAATCTCAGGGTCTTGAACTGCCATCATAAAATCTTCTTGATTAGGTAACAAACCATAACTCTTCTTGGCATATTTACAAACAACATCTTGTTCATGTTTAGTTAAACCATAATCATCCATCTCTTTATACCAAAGAGTAATATCTTTCTTATAGCGACCAAAGCGTTCAAGAGGCGTTTCTGCCCGTGGAGAAGGAGCCATAAGTCTCATTACTGAGTTCAAAGCAGATAAATCCACTAAACTTTCAGGTTTACCTATTGCAACAGCTTGATATCCTGTTTGTTTTTCCATCTGGAAAAATGACATAACTTTATGCTCATTAAGCATTTTCCAAATTTCTGGATTGTTTCTTTCTATTTTATAAACGCCCAAATATTTTTCATAAGTGGACTTCAAATCACCCTGCCATTCAAGTCTACCATCTTCCATAAGAAGATTCATGCAAACATGTTCTTTTTGAAGAGCGTCAATAGAAAGCAAATCCCATTTAATAAGAGACACTTTTTCATCAGCATGTAAATCAAACTGGGTAATAATATCTCCGCTTGTTGTTTTCATTAAAGCAGCATGGTCTACAACATCTGTTGCTGAAAGAACTACACCGCCAGCATGAGAACCAACACCACTTACTAATCCTTCAATGTTTTGAGCAACTTCCCAAACATCAGGATACTCATTAGTCATTAAATTAACAAATTCTTTATCTGGGCGTAAATTGTTTTCTTCATCACCATAAAAACATTGTTTTAAGGTAAACTGAATACCACGTTCTTGACCTATATGCGAACTTAACATCTGTCCAATTTCAGGTGGATAGCTTAAACCACGACAAGCAGTTTGAATTGCAACTTTAGCTTTCATCGTAGAAAGGGTTTGAACTTTCATAACACGACGATTTCCTGCTCTCTGGTCATCTCCACAATATTTACGCTGAAGATAGTGAATAACATCATCACGGTAAGCATTCTCAAAATCTACATCAATATCTAACGGACTAACACGTTTAGGATTAAGAAACCTCCAATGATAACAAGGAACATCTTCCCTTAAAGGGTTAACCTGAGTAATCCCCAAAATATACAGAAGAATAAAACCCAAACCTGAACCACGAGAAGGGCCAACCAAAGAGCCACAAGCCCAACATGCATTTACCAAATCACGAGTCTGTAGCAAATAAGCAGACCAATGAGCATGGTTAGCTTCTGAACTTGCCTTAATAGATTCAAGACAAGTTTGAATTGCATTATAGGTTTCTTTGTTTGCTAATTCATCAGAATCTTTTTCAAGACGTTTAACAATCTCTCTAACAAGATGCCTATCGGCATTATAGTCTGAATTAAAGAACCATTCCAACATAGGAATATCTTTAAAATATTTTTTAGATAATTCTAAATCGGGTTCAGTCAAATCATCTGGTTCATAAGGAATTTCCAAATTAGCAAACAAAGTATATTCTTGAACCATGTTATAAATTAACATGGTGTTATCTAAACCCTTTTGTACAACTTCTGGTGTCAAAAATTCATCCATATAAGAATGAATTTCCTCTTCTGACATCATATAAGTTGTAGCATAAAATTCTCCAACTTCACGTTCTTTACCACTATCTTCATTAGACTTAAGAAAAGCTTCATGTACTTTTCTGTCTTCTTTTTTAGGATAATGGCTATCCGTAGTAATAATATAAGGAATATCAAGTTCAGCAGACAGCTCCACTAAAGCTTGATTTACAATAATTTGTTCTTCGCTTCTTGATGGCTGTAATTCCAGAAAGAAATTACCATGCCCAAAACATTTATCAAGCCTTCTTAACCACTTCTTAACACCTGTGTAATCAGGTTGTAGAGGATTTTGTCTGTAAGCTGTCAAAATTAATTTCGGACAACGACCACCAAGACAAGCCGTTGAACCAATAATATGACCTCTATCAGATTCAACCACCCCAAACAAATCTTCGTAATAAGTTGGAGTGCGAATATTGACATAAGTAAAAGAATTATCAATCCATGCTCTCGTACTTAATTCTCTTATTTGTTTATGTCCAATGGCATCTTTAGCCAATAAAATGAAGTGATAAAAAATATATTCTTTATCTTCTTCAATACTTTTTCGATTGCAAAGATAAATTTCGTTACCTAGGATAAGTTTATAATCTTTCCACTTATCAGGGTCTTTCTTTCGCAAATCGTCCATTTGAGTTAATGCTTCTACGTGTGCGGCAATACAGTCATGGTCTGTAATAGCAACACCTTTATGACCAAGTTCCTAAGTATATGTAAGAAGCTCTTTGACAGTATTAGTACTGTCAAGGAAACCTCTCGTATTGGAACCTATGTCTGTGTGATTATGTACACCTACAAACACGGCATTACTCTCCTTTATATTTTTATCTCATTATATCATGTCACATTTAATTTGTCAATCTTAAAAATCTTAAAAATCTAAATCTTCTAAATCCTTATCTAACATTACTCTTCTCTTTTTAGGTTTCTCAACTTCGCCCCAATCAAAATCTGTAGTAGACTTTGCATTCAACGATGTAGTTTTAGCATTAAGAGTAGCATCAGATTTGGTCTTACTTTTTAAATCAGGAGTCTCATTTGTCTTATCCTCCACAACATCATAATATAGAATTTTAACTTCTGGATAAACTTTGTCTTCCCAAGGTTCTAGCTGAAACTGGCAGATTAAATTCATAACCAAATTCTTTTTGTTAGCACCAAAGGTATGTCTATCCTTAAGAGTCATTGTATCAAATTCTGTAGCTGGGCAATACTTTTTAATATAAGTAACACCGTTATGCTGGAATCTGATAAAGCTCTTAGTTTCGCCATAACCATTAATCTGACTAGCGTTTATATGAAGATTTGTAATTGCAAAAGTAGGAGCAGGAACAGTATTACCCCAAATCTCGTAATTCTCAGCAACTTCTTTTACAAATCTTACTTGCATTTCATTAGCAGGAATTTCCCAATCAACTTGATAAACAGTTTTCAGTTGGTCAAGAGGGAGCATCTTATTACATTTTGAAATAACAGCTTCAACATTATCTTTTTTCAAAGAAATACCTGCTGCATTTTCATGCCCCATTACAGATATCAAACCTGTTTTTTCTAAAAACTCTTTTAAATTTTTAATATTACCTCTATCGTAACCACGACAAGAGCCACCGAACTCAGAACTCGATTTTTCTTTTAATAAAACAACTGGACGCAAATATTTTGAGGTTAATTTCCGCGCCACAAGGCCAGTTACGCTTTTTTTGTCCACGAGCCGTGTACAATCGACAAATAAAATGGTATTTTTATCTAGCCCTTGCTTATCAATTTTATCAACAATTTGTTCCATAAATTTACGAACAGCAGTATCTTGACGAGACTTTACATTATTAGCTACTCTCGCCATCTCCCATTGAAGGGTATGTTCTTCTGGAAGAGGTTTAGGGTCAGTAGCTCTTTTTCGTCTCGGCTGATAAATAACAGTTTCTTGCTCTCCAACCATAGCCCTAAACAAATCTCTTTGCTCTTTTTCAGTACCATAACGTACTACGCCATTAATTCTTGGAGCAAGCACCCAGCCAACATTTGTAATAGTTCTACCAAAGTGAATTTCATCAGCCATTCTCTCTTGAAGTTCATTAAGAAAATCATTCTTTTGATTTTCAATTTTCAGACCTTCAAGTACATACCATCTTGTTTCTAAATCCCTTAAGTCCATACTATCTGCAATGATACCAAGAGAAACCAAATCAAGATAATCATCAAGCCAACTATCACTATAGTGATACTTCTCACAATATGCTTCTGCAAACTTACGAACTACGCCAACACCAGATAAAGTGGGATTGGGATACTGACCATCAGTATCATTTACAGCTATACAATAATTAACATAGCTATCCTCTTTAATTCTGTCAGACTCTTTTTCTTTAATTTCATCCGCTTCGTTCTTTGAAATCCATTTACCTGTGTTAGTATCTAAATATTCAATTTCAACTAAATGATGGTCTAACACAATGATAGGACAATTGTAATTTTTAACAATTTGAATTGCATCTTTGCAAATCATTGAAGCATCTGGAATAATAATTAAACCGATTTCATCTTTTGAATATTCACTTAATGCTTTATAGGTTAATCCATGCTCTTTGTTAAAACTAAAAATATATTCTATCTTTGCCTCTGGATTGAAATGTTCAATGATTTTACTCATTAAAACACTACTTGTTAAACCATCTGTATCTGGGTCCACTTTAATTGCAATTTTCTTTTTAGTGTTAACATTATCATGGAAAATCTATACAGCTTTATCCATGTTTTTCATTTGGAAGGGGTCATTAACGACCTTGTTTTTTACAGGATGAAGAAAACTCTTTACATCCTAAATATCATAACTTCTTAAAATGGTTTCAAGAAAATCATATTCATCATCAAAGTTGTTCTAAAACTTTGTCTCCCATAGTAATTTTTCCATTAATTACCTCTTAAAAATATACTCGTAGAACTTTGCCTTTCCCCGTAAGAATAAACAGGTTTCGCCATTTTTATTAATTGATTGTAAACATCCTTACCTTTATCAAAAGGTGAATCTTTGATGTCTAATAATCCTTTTGTGTCCTTAATAAGAAAGACATTAAAGCTTAAAGCAAGTCTCTGAGCTAAAGTCCTTAATCGTTCATTGTATCTTAAATAGTTGTCATATAACAATTTGTCAGCTTTATAAACTTCTTCATATTTATCATCAAAATCTTTATCAAATCCCAAGTAAACTGTGTCTACTCCAAGTTTTTCTAAAGCTCTAATTTGCCAATCTGAAACATTAAAGCCACAAGTTGCCACTACGCAACTTCTACCCTTAAAATAAGTGTCTGCTTTCAGGACACTTTTTTCTCCCTCAACTATAATCGCTTTCTTAAATCTCTTTATATTTTCTTTATTTTCATAAAGTCCATACAAATTTAATCCAAGAGGATGGTCAAATTCTTTACCACTCATAAATAATGGCATATATTTTCTTTTAGAATCTTCTGGTTGCAAACTTCTTCGTCTAATACCAACCAAATGGCCATCTATATTATAATGGGGAATAATTATATATTTCTGGTATTCATACCATTCAATACCAAATTTTTCCATAGAGGGAATACTAATTCCCTCATCAATCCAACCTTTATAAAAAGTATTGCGGTCAAAGTAATTAAAGAGACATTTATAATCATCATAAAACTTAGTAATTTTAGCTTCATGGAATTGTTGTCTTCTTTCAATATCTTCTGACTGTTTTATCATATCAGATAATTGTCCACGCAATTCTGGTGAAGTATCATTCCCAAAACCAACACGACTTCGAGATAATGATTTACCAACCTTTTTTGCAATATAAACAATTACCTTACTATAAAACTCTCCATCTTTAGCATTACGAATTCTTTTAATAAATTCAAAAAAATTCATTCGGCCACAATTCGTATAGCAGAAAAAGTCCTTGCTCTCAGTAAAAAAGCATAACTTATGACTGTCTCCACCATGACAAATTGTTTTAAACCAAAGACATTTTTGCTGAGTTCTTCCATCTGTAGAAGTTGAGTATAAAGGAGAACCATTTTCTTCCATGATGTTAATAACTACATCTTCTGTTACCAACTTCAACAGTTCATCTTTATCTATCATAATCAACCTCTATTAAAAATCTATTTCCTCTTCCTCTTTCGACGTAGATTTATTTTCTTCCTCGTCATCTTCTGGAACAGCCTTGAACTTTTTACTCTCAGGAGACTCCAAGAAAGGTTCTTCTGCACTATCAAGAGTTTCTTTTATTTTTCTAACAACATCTTCTGTATCTTCAAAAACATCAAAAGTACCTTCTTCTTTAGCTGTTTCTGCAATATCAACAGCATCATTTATTATTTGCCCACGAATGGCATCTTTGTCATTTGTGAAAATTACTTTCTGGTCTTCTTCAACACGAGTAAATGTCTGAGGAATATCTAAAAGTTCATAATCATAATCGGTACAGAACAAATCATGTACTCTCATTGTGGCATAATCAACATACAACCAAATTTTACATTTAGTATATTCGCCACCACGATTCTTATATACAGAAATACACCTGTTAGGTTTGTATTTCAAGAATCTATTTTTAATAATTTTCTCTAAATATTTTTCTTCTTTTTTAGATACTTCTGATACAATAGAAGCTGTATCTACCTTGTCAATAATAGACTTAGCACCACGAACAATAGTCTGGTCACGATTTTGCTCATTTTTAAAATCACCAGAAACCTGTGTCCAAGTATCTATACTAATATCATATTTTCGAGTAAGCTCTTTTAATTTCAAGCTTAAATTTGCAAGAACTTGGTCTTCACGAATCTGCATTCTTGCTTTTGCTTGAGACTGAAATTCACTAATTAGGTCAGTCGTTACATGAATATAATCGAAGAAAACATTTCTTACTCCATGCTGAAGAACGTGTTGTTCAATAATATTTTCCAAAGTGCCAATATCATAATCAGGGACATATTCAAGATAAATATGACCTTCTTCATGGAGAATTCTAATAGCTTCATCAACTCGCTCTTCTTCGTCACCGTAATATCTACCAGTCATAATGTGCTCTTGGGGAACATCAGCAATATAAGCCCATAAAATAGGTTCAATTTCTGTAATAAGTTCCATTTCTGTTCCAATATAAAGAGCAGCATTTTGAGTGCCATTTGGATTCTCTACAAATTCCATTTTGTTAGAATCCCAGTACTTCGGCGTAAAAGAGTGACAAAGATTAGCAATTGTCAAACGGGTTTTCGATTTGTTATCGTAAAGTTTTTTATCTTTACTTCTGCAACATTACATTGCAGTCCAGCATAACTTTTCACGCTTAATGTCGATGCGTGGCGCGGCCTCGTGGTAGGATTATATCTTTTCACCTACTATGCGTTGCCCCTGACTATATTTAATATAGCCTTCGGTTCTGATTGCCTTTGTATACGGTTTTCCAGCTTAATTCCGCGCTAATAATATTAAATCTTCAATCGACTTGATTTAATACGGCATTTCTAATTTGAACAAATTTTTCATATTTACGGTCTAAAAATATATTACTGTTTAAATAAATAGAAGATAAATTAGAATAACATTTCCAACTACACCATTCAATGCTATACGCATTACTTCTTTTATCTTTGCGCATTTTAGCATCAAACCAATCCATTTTGGAAATTAATTCTGTTAAAAATTCTGGAGAGCCAGATGTTAAACTCATCCTGCCAGTTAAACAATGTTTATTTTGTGTAATTCCTATATATCCGTCCCCATCAAAATATCCTCTAACAAAATCTCTAAGAAAATCATTAGGAACCTATTCTTCTGTGGGGAATTGTAATTGCAAACTTTTATTAGGACAACAGCCTAATTTAATTAAATCATTATGCATCTTTTTTCTACTAATAGCAAAAGATACTTCATTATACCCATTTACAATTTTATCGCTTACTTTTGCCGGAGAATTCAAAAACTTCTTAAACTTAACCAAATGATTAATATCTCTTTGCTGTAATACAATGCTTATATGATTATTTTCTCCTTTCCGAATATATCCATCGGCATAAAGAAAACCTAACCAATAAGCTTTTTCTTCCGTATCAATTAAAGAAAAAATATTGTCATTAGTTCCATTATCATTCTATCTATTTATTACAATATATCCTTGGCTTTTTATATACTCTCCCAAATGACCTCGACTACATTGTAATTTTTTAGAAATCTAAGTCAAACTTAAATCTCCTTGTAAATATAATTTTAAACCCTCCTCGTATTTTTCGTTCATTTTAGATTTTACCAACACCCGTTCCTGCCGAAGAAACTACAAACTTTCTTGGCTGGATACCTTTTGTTATAGTTGTCATATAATTGCTTGCATAAGACAGACCATAAGCAGGAGTTTTCTTCCATTCTTCTTTTTGCTTTTTAGCTTCATCGCTACCAGCTTTAACACTATCTCGCCCAACTTTAGGACTATATTCTTGCGTGATATTAGATACTTTTTGCCTAAAATGATTAAGAATTTCATCAATAGTCATTTGACTAAATTTATATCTTTGTTCATCAGCAATCTCAGGGTCTTCTTCGTTAGGGTCAAAAATTTCATCAACTTCAATACCTGATTTAAGATAGGCACGAAGAAGAGAAAACTTTTTCATTTCTTGATAATTAGAGTTAAAATTTTCTGGTGTGGCTAATTCTTTAGCCTTTTCAACATAAAGATTACCATTATTCCTTGTATAAATATTATACAAAGACTGAAGATTATTTTTTAAATAATCATCAATAATATATTGGTCAAGCTTTACCGCGCCTTGTGAGAAAAGATTATTTATTGCTACAAACAAAAGCTGATGGAAAGCTTCAACAAAATCTTTTTTGTCGATTTTATTACTTGTTAATAAAGTTGGATTCTACAGTAAACAGCCAAGAACTTCTTTAATTGCAGATTTGCTTTGATAATCTCTATAATCCGCCAAGTTAAACCTCCCATTCTTCAGGATGTTCAGACATTATTTCCTGAATATCTCTTTGTAGTTCTGATAAATACATACCATCTTTTCCTCTTTGCTTTTGAAGTCCTCTTCTAAAATCATAATCTCCAATAAAGTCAGTGTTAACAAGACCATCATCAACGATATCATCAGCAGAAATTTCTTCTTTATGATTTCGTTTGTCTCGTTTTTCATCGTCCTCTTCTTGTTTCTTAATAATTTCAGAACGAGCTACATCTATCGCTATAGGCGGTTTTGTTAATATATATTCGATAAATTCAGATTTAGTCATCCTCATCTCTTTATACTTTTGCCAAAATTCTCTTGATTCGGCAAAATAACGTATAACCATGAAGATATCTGATTCTGTTTCTATCTTGGGAGCTGGATTGTCAGCATACTCATACATATAATATAAAGTAAAAAGAATTTGAGAATTAGTCATTCCATATTTTTCTTTAATTCTTTTTATATATGTTGTTATAAGAGGAGCATTCACCCATTCTCTTATACCAAGAACATCCCAAAGATAATCAGTTAAAGTCTTGTAATCTTTTGCATCTTGTGCTGGCTATTTACCACAAATAGGACAATAATTTTTACCATTTACAGTAATAATTTCCTCTGTAGGAAACATCTTACCACAAACGCTACATTTTCTGTTCTTCTTTGGTGGTGCTATAATCCTCACTCCTTTCTTAAAATATTAAAACGGAAAATAAAGGGGAATAGTAATCAATTTTACTATTCCCCAATAATTATTTATTCTACTGTAATATTATTTTCAGTACAGTAATCTTTCAAATCATCGAGAATAAGCAAAAGCATATCCAATTGAGATTCATCGCAATCTTTTACACTCTTACCCTTTCCAAGATATTCTGCAATAATCTTCTTATACTCTGTACTACCAGTATTATGAATAGCCTTTACATAACTACCAATTTCAGCAATAAGCTCATCAACGCTCTTCTTTTCATCTTCGGTTACTTCGTTATCCTTAAAGAGATTAACCTCATTATCAACAACTGTAGCACCGTGAGCCTTTTGTTCATCAATAGCCTTTGCCATGTCATCACGCAATGCTTCATAAGTAAATGGAATGCATTCAGACATATAAGGGCTACGAGAACCAGCCTCAAGATGTTTGTTACCTCTCATCGTAAGCATGGAATGAACATTACCTTGTTCATCAGTTTCGTAAGAAGCATAACCAGTTACGTCAACAAGACGAGAAACGACAAGGAATCCACGGTCAGGTACAGTAGGAATAGTCTTATCATACTTTTCACCGTTTTCCTTAATCTGTTTAGTAGTAGCATGAGAAATACAAATCAAAGTATAACCAGCTTTAACAATCTCTTGGAAAAATTTATCATATTCACGAGACAAAGCACGATAACCACGCATCTTTTCAGTCTCGTCAAGATAATCTACACCTTCTTTGTCTACGATATACTTTTCACAAAGGTCGTAGGCAATATCAATAGTATCGACAATTACCGTTTTAAAGATTGTTTCTCTATTTTCCTTTTCAGCCGCTTCTGCATCTTTAAGCAACTGCTTCTTTACTTCAAGAGCTTCTTTCCAAGTGTTAATTGGCTGTGCAATAATGCCATCCAAAAAACCATAGCCCTTTTCGAAACCGAGCAAAATAGGCTTTGGGAATTTACAAGCGTTTGTAGTTTTCATTGTTATTATCTGTAAGCTTTTTATCTTACACTCTGGAGCTTTCGCTCATTTTCATCAATCTGTCAATTCAGATTCAGTTTGGCGTACTTTTTCAACCTTATACGAGATAAGGTGTTGCGGACTCTTGGTAATATTATATTCTTTAATCAAAGGTTCAATTACTACGCTCTGCCCCTGTTTATCATTTTAATAATAAACTTCGGTTCGAGTTAACATAATTATTACAAATTAAGTCTTCTCGCTTAATTCCGCAATTTCGTCAATTGTCTTACAACAAAGGGTGGCAAAACACTACGCTACCACTTTTTCTTTCTCCATAAATGAGAAAACTCTTACCACTAAGGTCACGAGTGACCACATTAGGCTTAATGCTAAAAATATCAATACCCATTATTTAAATGTCTCCTTATTATATTCTTTTAATTTTAAATAACTCTCATATTTTCTTGTTAAACGTATATCATCTGTAGAATCTTTATACAATTTATCTAAATATTCTTCACATAAAAACCTTCCACTACAACCAAAGTTCCAAGCATTTGCTCTTTTAACTTTAGTGACTTTAGATTCAGATTTTCCATTACTTAAATAAAATTGAATTTGTTTTAAAAAAGCTTCTTGTCCAACAAAATCTATCCTGTAATGATGTTCTGATACAACAAAAGAAATACTTCCGTCTCCATCAAAATATCCGCGAATAAAGTGAAAAATATAATTTTCTCCTATGTTTGGAATACGGTCAATTTTTAAAGACTTCTAAGGAACACAACCCCATTTTCTTAAGTCTTCTACCATTTGTTCGCTTTTCACTTGAAAACAATAAGTTGTACAAACAGGAGTGAATCTTTTATCTTCTCTTACCCTAATTGAATATCCCTCTGTAGATATTGCCGTTTTAAATTTTTTTACATGGTCTAAATCTTTTAATTCTAAGCAAACCTTGTTGGCATGAACACAACCGTCTGCATATAAAAAACCTAACCAATAAGCCTTTGCAAAACTATCAATCTAATTAAAATACAGATGATTTACAGAATATAAATCTGTATAAGTTCTTGTAGAGTAGCCAAAAGATTCTAATGCTTTTTTAATTTCATCCCTTGTAACTTTTAACTACTCTTGAATTTCTCTTACAGATTTTTTCTCTTTTTTAAATAATTTAACAATTTCTTCTTCCTATCTCATTTGTTAGAAAGGAATGTCCGAGTCATCATCAATAACAGGAGACATCTTTCCAGAACCCTTCTTACCAAAGCCTGTAGGTGCAGAAGAATTACTACTACCCTTAGAACCCTGATATCCAGCTTCCTCAAGTTCCTTTAAACGACTTGCTCTCTCATTGAGCATAGCTTTACACATCTGAGGAGTGATAATCATATCTTCCTGCTCATCTTCATCATAAGCAATATCACCACCAGTAAGAACCATTTCAAGATAGCTCTTACCCTCAGTTACTCTCTGCTGACCAAAACCCTTGGTCTTAGGCTTTGCTTCGCCCTTTTCATTAGGCTTCCAGCTAACATACATCTTAGCAGTAGCTCCCTTGACATAACCGTTATCTTCAAGAGCATCCACAAAATCCTTTGGGATAATAATGTTCTTAATATCAAGAGCGTTATGATAAAAATCCATGCTAATAAGATTTAAACGCTTTCTACCAGTAGGCTTCTTATCATCTTCAGGACCACGCTCTTCATCTGTAATACTCTTAATATATCCTTCAATATCAAGGTCGCAAGCAAACTCTTCAAAATCATTAAAGAATTGCATAGAAGCGACAGTGCCCTCATGAAGCTGTTCATCAGAACCTACATAATCATTTGCACTAAGAGAACCAACAAGTCTTACCATAGTAGCATTTTCCTTGTCTTTGGTCATAGGAACTGCTTTCTTAACCCAGTCAAGAACCTTTTCATAGTTCTCACTATCTGTACCATCAGCCTTCTTAGCCTTAATGAAAGAAGTGAAAGAACGAGTCATTACACTGTCTTCGCCACACTGAATTTGTCCACGAATACGAATGTAATCAACACCATTCTTATCTACGCCCTACTTAGACTCAATATCAGCGAGATAACCCGCAAGAGTCACACTATTTGTCAATCTACGAATCTGGTCAGTATTTTTTGTAGCCATTATTTTTGTACTCCTTTAATTTTGTCTTTTAATTTTTAGTCTTCGTTTTCATTGTCATTATCGTCATCGTCAATAGACTTGTAATCATTACAAGCATCAAACGTTAAAGTTACACCCAAATCTCTTCGAGCATCTTCAAGGAAAGGCTTAAGCTTTGCATACGCCGAGCACTTTACCAAAAAACGACAATCTTCACACGCAAGATTATTAACCATTGTACTATCTCCTAATTATTCAAAAATCAACCTACCTTGGTTGTGAATAAAATATAACACAACTTTGCTATCTTGTCAAGCACTTCTGAAAAAAATTTTTTTAATCGGTCAATCCATTGTCATCAGCGCCAAAACGTCTTGTCGTTCCATGTTTTGCCATAACCCAGCAATTGTTAAAGCTTCCCTTTTTAAGCATTATCTCTACAGAATCTCCTTCTCTTAGCTCAAAAGGAGTTTGATTCTAAATTCTCGTAAATTCCGTTTCAGGCTCCCGAGGTAAAATTACATCTACTGTACCATCACTATTTACATTAGTCACTGTGGCACTTTCAATTCTCGGCGAGGTTCTTTTTATTTCTGCCGTGACACACTAAAGTATTCTATTTAGCATTTCATCAGCATATTGGTCATAATTATTATTTTTATCTATCATATGTCACCATCTTATTTTCTCTCCTTGACTTTCTTTGTCTGAAGTATTAGAGGGTAAGTCAGAAGTATTGCAACAACTTAATGATATTTTACCATCTTTACTATTGTAAGAAATAGAAGTAATTAACAACTTTTCTCTTTGTAAAGACAAAAATTCATCTTCAACTTCGCATAAATTATTTACTGTTAATATTGGATTAAAGCTAACTGAAACAGAAAATTGAACTCCAACAAAACTTGATTTTCTTAAATAATAATTTGCTAAATCTAAAGCTAAATCATCACTCCACACCTAAGAAGATGTATAGGGAGCATCCATGCGCCTTCCAATACGCTCTACACAAATAGGAGAAGAGGGGTTGTTATTTGTAACCGTAGCGGTATAAATAGTAGAATCCACACTATCCCCTACCACCTTTACACAATTAATAATTTGTTCATTTTGATATTGTAAATCCATATTATGCAAATCTCTGCTAAATTTTGGATAAGTCCAAATAATAGGTTTGACCGAGTCATCAACTGTTTCATTAATTGGATAGAAACATAAATTCCCCACTGTATTGTAATAATATTCGGCAGACAACTGCATTGCCAAAGCATCTAAAATTGAGCCCAATGTTTCTCCCTGTTCGGCTCTAATGGTCTGTTGTGTTTTCAAACCAATAAAACTGGGGTCAAAAATGGGCTCTTTATAATCCAAAATATAGCCATTGCCTAAAGAGAAATTTAAAACCCCTTTTACAGCATCAATAATATTGCTCCCCAATTCTACTTCATATGCAGTTTCAAGAGTACCAGTTTTACCTTCAAAAATAGCGTACTTGTCTGACAGTTGTAATTGAATTGTTTTACTGGAATTTTCTCTGGTTAAGCTAACATCTCCTAAAATATATATGCCCTTAGGAAACCAAATAATAGTATCTTGATATTTAATTCCAACATCAAAACTAAATCTTGTATTTACCCAAATGCCATCAATATTAGGAGTGTATCTTCCATCTTCATTGGCTAACGTAACGGTAATACTTCTTCTCTATCCATTCTAATAAGATTCAGTATAATTTAATCCGTCTAAAGTAATATCTCCTTCTGGAATAATGTATGATACCTATTCATCAGGAGTGAGTACAGACAAACGATAACAAGGTTGTATAACAGGACGCTCCAAAATCTTTTTTAAAGTATTGAAAGGAATAGCATTTTCATCTCTTAACAACACATCTCCAAAAATATTATCAGCCATGTTTCCTCCTTATCTAGCACTGGAAACAATAGATATGGAATTTACGTCTAAAGCTTCTTGCCAAGAAAAGGTAATTGTAGTCTACATAAGATTGGACTGCAAATTCATGTTATAAGTGGGAGAAGAGGTTATTTGTACAACCCAAGAATTTCCTTTATAATCCTTTAACAATTTTAAATTACCGTTATTTATAAAAGTGCGCCAAGCGTCATATTTTTCTACTTCACGAGAATACATGTCATCTTTATTAATACGTTCTGTATATCCATCGGCGGTTTTAATCTTAAATGTTGTAACAGTTGAACCATTTTCGGTTGCAGTTACAGGCTCTGTTTCTTTATATTCGGTAATATCTCCTAACAAACAGGTAACAGAAGAACTCATATAATCTTTTGTGCCAATTGAATATTTAGGAAATTGACCCAAAGTATCCCAAGTTGTCACACTATTATTTTGAGTCAACTCTCCATTATCCATATTATAACGTAATTTCCAAATATCGCCTGTTTTAACATAAAGCCGCTCTGTTTCTGTTTCTTCTATATCACAAATTGTCCAAAAATCCCATTTTGTAGCAATATAAGCTGGCGAAGAAGTGCCGTCCGCATTGGCAATATTATCTTCATACATTTTATAAGAACCGCTACTTTGACGATATGCAACTAAATAATGATAAAAAGCATTAGCTTTTATGTTGTAATCTAACATACTATAATTGCCATACATATCACAAATATATGTATAAAAAGTATCTTCTGGTGCTTTCTTATATACAGAAAGAGCGCCATTAGAGCCAAGTAAACTTTGGAAATAATAAGCCAAAATTGAAGTACCCGTACCCTAATCCTTCAAGTTAAATTTGTTATATAAAATTAAATCGGAGGACAAAGGCGAAGAATAAGGATTAGCTTTTAATTTAGCAGTAACTTCTTTACGAATAGTATCAGGAGATTTTGTAATATCAGTATCAACACCAACATCACGAATTTCTAACCGTGGTGCATAATAAATATAGCTATTAATATTCATTAATTATCCTCCTTTCTTTATTCTGTAACTAAAACGATAGAACAATTAACAGGAACTTCTTTAGAATTATCCACCGTTAAATTAAAGTCAAACCATCTCTAAGCAATCTAAGCCATATTAGTTTGCTTAACAGCTTGAGAGTCAGGCATCCAAATATAATCTGATTCTTCTTTGCCGGTACCATTTTTAGGACCCCAACGATATTTAACAGGCCCGCTAACTGTACCGCCAGTTGGGTCGCTTGCAATAATCTTACCATCACCAATTTTATCAAGTTCAGTATAAGTATTACTAATATAATTATAAGCGGTATAAGTTAAAGAATCAAGGTCAGAATCAGAAAGCAAAATAGAAATTCCACCTTCGATAGTTAATTTCTTATCAGAAGTGTAAGTTAAAATTTTCTTTTTATCTATTAATGTCGTTGTACCATTCATCACTGAAAGATATACAAACGAGGTTTTAGAAACTATTCCTTTTTGCGTTAAGTCTGATTCTATATCTTGAATCTCTGTATATCTTTTAGTTATACTGTTTTGTTGATAAATCCTGTATCCATAAATAGTACCCGAATAATTCAAAGATTCAGCTAAAGTTAAAGTATTTCCAGAATACGATTCTATCTAAATTCTTACAAGAATATCATTTTCTTTATATTCTTCCTAGCTATTTTCCGCTGTCAAAAATGTTATAAAAAGATATGGGCTGTATTCGTTATAAGCATTAGCCAATTTTTCATTATATTCCAATGTCGTAAACACCTTGTTTTCACTTGTGGCGTTTACCGCACTTTGAAGTGTTGTATCAAGCTAATTTGTAGAAATACTTGTGTACGTCTAATTAGAAGTTGCCTCACCTTCGGTTAAGTCTTTATCAATTACAACATCAATAGCTTTACCTTCTTCATCTTTGTAGTCACCACTTTCGTCAAGATATAAATATTCAGTATCAACCTAAAGAATCCAATCGGCAGAGCCATCTGCATTAACAGTATATTTATATTGACCAACATAATAAGTTTTAGCTTCTTTTCCAAAAGGAGCAAAAATAATATCTTTGGTTAAAATATAAATCATATTCTAATCCATATAGTCTGGCTCTTCTTTAAATTCTTCTACAAGCATATATTTCAAAGTAGTTTTGTTAGAATCAGTATATTTATACTGTAGAGCAAAACCAAATTTATCGGGGACAGTCATATTACTTAACATGCTTTGTATATCATAGCTGGTAGATTTGCCACCATTAAAACAAGCTAAAGGCTCGTTAGAACCATTTTTAAATACTTGCATCTTAAGCATATTAGGATTTTTGCGAATCACTTTATTTTCTTCATCAACGAGAAGCAAATCCAGCCCACCAACTTTTACGGTATAAACATCTCCACCAAGAGATATATCACCTGACGTAGAAGAAGGCAGAGGAATATAATTGTTCGCAGATTTAAGAGTGTATGCTTTATAATTAAGATTATTATAACTATCACTCTTCAAACTACTTTCAATAACAAGTTCTCCTATTTCTTTGTCATAAGAAAGCAACCTCTTATATTCATCAGCAGAATTTTCATCTGAGAAAATAGAAAGATAAATTGAACGTCTATCAAGCTATCCATTATTTAAAGAAGCAGAGGAGCCAATTTCATCTTTAGTAACCTTATCATAATAAACATAATGGTCAAAAGATGCAATTAAAGTATCAATCTTTTCTTCTACAACAATTTTAGTAGAAGACATTGTATAACTACTTAAAGTATAATATACGACATTCCCACTTGCATCTTTAATTGGAGTATTTTCATCAGAATACAAAACAATAGAAATTCCATCTGGATAAAGAGGAATTGCATCTAAAAGAGCTTGGTTGTCTTGTCTCGTATACAAAGTAGAATAAAGTTCATTATAAAGAACTGTATCTACTTCACTTAAATAAAATTGCGTATAACTTGCATGAGCAATTTCCATCAAAGTCTTCAATTCAGTTCCAGTAATATTATTAAAGAAACCAACTTTGTTGTCAGAAGTCACATAAGGGAACCTAAAACGAGTAAAGAAAGAGAATACTTCTGGAATCTGAATGGGCGTGTTATTTGCGTCTGCAACCTGAGTATAATTTAATACTCTACCAGAAGTTGTGTCAACATAATAATATTTTGAATTGCTACTCAAATACACATCATTGGAAGTAACTGTCTTTTCTGTCTCTCTATCGGTAGAGATAACATAAACAGGACTAACTACTTCAAGTTTAATAGCTTGTTCATCACAAATCAAAGAGTTAGCAAGAGGGACAACAGAACTATAAACTGCATATTCAATATAAAAAGTATCTTCTTCGCTATATGCTTTACCATATTTATCGTGAATAGTTATTCTAACTTTATAGAAATTATTCGTTTCAAAGCCCTTAAAATCCCATTCAAGGGAAGAATCGTAAATATCATCAGATTCAGAAATTAAAGTTTCATTATTATAGTTATCAATCGAATACAAATAATAATGGTAATACTTAATTTCAACATTATTTACAGATTCCCACGTCCCCAAAAAAGCGACATCTCTCCATGGTGCAGGAACAGATTGGTCGATATCTATATAAGGAACAGATTCTAAATCTAATTCACGATAATCTTTATATTTAATTCCTAATGTCGGCGCTTGCCTTGCGTACAAAACAGCATTAGGAATAGAATCCATAAAGTCAGTATAAACTGTGTAATCAGTTTGAGGAACAATAATTTGTTGAATATCGCCAGTACTTTGTGTAGCAATAGTACAGTTATTTTTCAATAACCATTGAGTATTATCAAGCTTATTAAAAGTAATATCAGTTTTCTTTCCAGCAACATATTGTCCCAGCTCACTAATTTTTTGCTTAACATTTAAACGAACTCCATTTTCCCATACAATTTGAGGAGGATTTTTTGCATCCGACTTAATATTAATATTAGGCTAGACAAAAATTTGATGGTCTTTATCACTATTCCAATAAGAGGTCATTATTTTAAAATAAGGACTAGTAATAGCTGCTCCGCCAACTTTTCTTTCAGCAGAGCTATGATAAGTTTTTTGACTGAAAGTGTTAGAACTGGAAGTTAAATCTTTTGTCCAGAGTTTATAAGTATCACCATTTTCAGGTACAGTCGTAAACCCCTCTTGCAACCTGATTTCTCCAGTTTCTTGACCATACCCAATAATTTTTCTTTTTTCACCATCATTGGAATTTAAAGAAATATAGTTTCCCAATTCGATATCATCACTAGGTTCTACATAAAAATTTGTTAACGTGTGCTAATCGGAAACATTGTATAATGTAAAAGTTTTACCGTTTGTATAATTATATGTGAAAGATTCGGTTAGTTCAATTTTTATAACATCTTTATCCCAGCCCAAATCTGTATAAACCCAGTTGATTTGTCTACGTTCTCTATAAGGCCATGTAGTAGGATAGGCTAAATCGTCTTCGTTTGGAAGAGTGATATTCATCATACCATCATTTTTACTTGAAGCACTAATTTCTATCCATCTATCATATTTAAGCTAATCCTTAACCTTCTTTTTTTCAGAATCACTTAAATTTTTATCAAGATTGACCCAAATTACAGAAGTTGTAGACCCGACAGTAAAACCAGAACAAACCAAAGTTGTGGGGTCTTCCTCTGCCGTTCTTGGAGAATGGTTTTCATACATTCTAATATTCCACTGATAATCTTTTCCATTACTTAAAGATTGGTCTTCTTCGCATTGAGCCGTAACCGACAAACCCTTTTTTCCCTCTTCTTGAAACGTAACATAATTGCCAGTCTAATCCACTTTTAAATTCAAAGAAAGCTGCTCTTTGTTCCTAATTTCCTATCCAAGTGCTTGAGAAGGCTAATTAAGGATTGTCGTAGCACCGTCTCCTGACAAAATATTGACAGAATACGCTTTTACGGACGTTCCAAGGGTGTTAACTTGGGCCTAAAACGGGTTCCGAGAGGTAGATAAAATATCTATTTCATTTAAGTTCGGACTCAGCGATGATGCCTTGTATATCATTTTCTTTTAACTCCTTTCATTATATTTTTAACTAAGGGATGAGGTGTGGCGAGTTTTTGTTCCACACCACACCCCTTTTTTTCATGCTCTTATTATAAGCTATTCTTATTTAATTGTCAATAAATTTCCCCCAATTTTTTACCCTCTTTTTTGAGAATTTTATTTGGATTCAAATCATTTTAAAATTATCCTCTGCTCTTTCGAGTTACATTCCATCTGGAACCCATTGCGGTTGTTACTCCACTCCAGAACTTAGCAGGGTCATTTACTCCTTCAAGCACAACATCGCCCTGAACAATATATTGTGTACCACAATTATTATCAGTTCCAGTACGCTCCATTTCAGGAAGTCTCGTGGTTGCCATATTGCGTAACAAATTATAAGCTTGGTCATTATTTAAAACATACTCAGGCTTAGAAGGTGTACCATGCAACATTGCAAGTCCTGTATAAGTTACTGGTCCTTCTTCAAGTCCAGAGGCATAACGTGAAACTCTATTAGAATTGCTTCCTCCGCCTCCAAGAGAACCTCCACTGGACTAATTTCGTTTAGCCAACCATTGTAGTTTAAGCGTTTCATTCAAAGGTACTTGGGAAGTTCCGTATAATTTCCTTAACGTTGGGTCGCTATCAATTTTATCTTTACGTAATTTAGCGTAATACTCAAATTCCGCAGGTGTTTTAGCAGCCAACATCAATTTACCGTAATCTTCTTTACCATAATTAACCGAAGAAGAGCTGGAACTGGAAGAACTACTCGAATTATTCTTGTTAGAACTAGTCGAACCAGAAGAGCTTCCTTTGTTTGAATTGCTATAATTATAGTTGGAATTGGAATTAGAAGAAGAATTACTCTTACCCTGATTTGCTAACCACTCTTGATAAATTTCAGCATTGCTTTTTATTCTGTACGCATTACCCGCGCCATCATAACCAATACCATTACCACTAATATCTGTGTTCTGTCTACGAGCTTTTTCAGCACGATAAGCCGCCCACTTATTAAATTCAGTTTCACTTCTAGCGGCTAACATCTTGGCATGATAATCTTCATTTTCATCAAGGTCGGAAAAATCATAAGTATTTAAATCATCTTCATCATAATAACCATCAGGGGTATCATTCTTGTCATAGAAATCAGAGGTATCTAATAATTCAAGCCTCTGTCTGCGTAATTCTGCTAATTGTTCATTAGCTTGACGATAAGGCGTAAGCAAGTTGTCTTGGAAAATCGTAGTATAATTCTTATAGTTCTATTGAATATTAGAATTAAACTTCTCCATATCTGCGGTGATACGAGCGCGAATCTCTTCTTCAGAGTTCGCGTTCATAAGCTCTTTTAGGATACGTTCATTTTCAAGACGCTCATATTCCTTATAGTCCCATTCAAGTTGTTCAAGATATTTATCCCAAGCGTCTATACGGTCTTGGAGAATTTGTTGCTCTGCATCTTTTGTGTTATTGAGGTCATCAAGGCGGTCTTGTTTATAGAAATCGTCGATATCCTTCTAAGCTTCACGTAACTTAGTAGGATTGGATTCGTATACCCAACCTATCGAATCTGTTACTTTTGTGACCATAATTAAAATTATGGCGGCAAGGTATTTCTGCCTTACTCTCGTGTTTCATTTTTAGATTATAGCACGAGTCCAGACTGTATATTATATTATTTAATAATATTATTTAAATAACACGATAGCTGAACTCAATATGTTACCATATTAAGTATGACAGTCGTTCGAGTTTCTGTTAAAATTATTAAAAAAATCATCCAAAATTTCAGTAAGCCTTTTTTTATCCTTGTAAGAAATTTCTAAGAGACAAATTCCTTTTTGCTAACAATATTCTTTCTTTATTTTATCCCTCTTTTGTCCATCTTCAAATCTTTTTGCAGCTTTCTATTTAGATTCTTCTGTAGGAGTATAAGAAAAATCTACTGGTTTATAATGTTGTTCTCCCTAATATTCTATACATACATTATAGTCTAACAAATAAAAATCAAATGGAAGAAGCTATTTATATCTACAATCATCAAAGCGTTTCTGCGGGGTAAAATTTATATTATGGTCTTCTAAATAAGTGTAAATAATACTTTCCCCGATAGATAGCTTACAAAAATGGCACCCTGTTTGCAAAGTTGTAAATTTGTCTGCTTTTGTAGTAGTTAATCTACCACAAACTTTACAACGACAAGTTACATCTTCTTTTATGCCATTATATTCTCCAACCACTTCCAAAGAAGGATTAACTTTAGCCAATTTTTCTTCATACCATTTTTTATCTTTTATAAAGCATTCTCTTAATTTTCTTTTTTTACATTCTGGACAACCTTCTCCTCTTTTTATTTTATTTGGCCTTGCAGAAAAAACGTGCCGATATTTACAAACGAATTCTGTTTTTTCGGTATCATTTTTATATTTGCCATAAAGTTTAACTTCTTTATCTGCAATATCTTCTATAAAATCTTCTTCAGTATAATATTTTAATCTGCATCCACAACTTCTTGCATATAAAAAGCTATATGCGGGAGAAACTCTATCAGGTTTATTGGGATGATTTAGGCAATGAAAAATTACCACTCTTTGATTTTTCTCATTTTTCTTTGTTCTAACAATTTCAACATTTAAAAATTTAGCTTGTTCTAAATACTTATCTGTTAGTTTCCATTCGAATTTATTTTCTTCTTTATTTTCTTTCATTTTATCCTCCTTTCTTTATTAATACATAATAATTTTAACAGTCTTACTTCGGTCTCGGCCTTCTCAGGCTATTAACCGATATAGCTATCTTTTACGAGGGCATTGGTGTTCACCCTCACGGTATACTCTCTCCTTCTCTTTATTGGCGTTCTTTTTAGCCAAAAGAAGATTTTCAAGTTCTATTGCCCTTTCGCGCTCTTTATTAGCATCTTCCAAAGGCTTTATTTCATCTTCATAAGCGTCTTCAATAGCATCAATAGCATCTTGCAGTTCTTCCTTATAAAGATTAATTCTATAAACAATTGCGTCATATTGCTTTTCTTGAAGCTCAGTCTTGTCTTCCAAAGCATTAATTTCAGCTTCATGCAAAGCGACTGTAGCTTCATTTAAACCATCAACAAGGTCTTTGATTTGTTCATCTGTTAAATCAGACACATCTTCCAAAGCCTTTTGATATACTTCAATCTAGCTTTGTAATAACGAACTTCTACTTGCATAATAGCTTTCAATATCAGAAATTCTAATCCACTCTTGAGGTTTGGAATCTTCAAGAAGTTGTAATTTATTAGAAAGTTCTTCAATTTGTGCAGAAGTCCTATTAACAACATATTCAACCTGACTATCAATCAAACCAAGATATTTTTCTTGGTCTTCACGATATCTTTGAGAATATTCACTATTACCAAGAGCAACATAAGCACGGGCTTCAGCTTCACTCATGCCCTCGGTCATATAACCATAAACAGCTTGACTGAAATTAAATTGCATGGAAGCCTTGGTAGCTTCAATTTGCTTTTCAATTTCTGCGAGAGAAGCATTCATGGCATCATCGTAAGCTGTGCTATTACTCCATGCAGTTCCCTTTACATATTCAAGTTGCCTGTCAGTTAAATTTTGTTGCCACTCAGAAACTTCTTTACGCAAATCAATCTCATCTTGAAGCAAACTATTAAGGTCTTTCTGATTCTCAAGAAGTTCTTCATAAGTATCAGAAGTCTTAACCAATTGCTACTTCATTAAAATCAAAGAATTAATAGATGCTCCATACAATTCAAGAATCTTATACTTGTCCTCAACCTCTTCGTCATCAAGGTTATTAATAGCTTTTTGATTCTCAATGTAATTCTTTTCAGCATCTAATCTCTCTTCTTCTGTAAGATTGGTGTTTTGCATCATGCCTTCATAATAAGCTGCTAATTTTTCAAGACTTGCTCTCTTCTTCTCGAAGTACTTTGTATATCCAGTAGGAGTTAAAGTATCTTCATCAAATACCTTCATAGCTTCCCATTCTTTGTCGATTAAAGAATCATAGGCTTTGAGAAGGTCGAGGACTTTGTCTTTGGTGTCAGAGGCTGCTTTACCAGCACTCTTTATGGGATTAGTATAACCCTTCTTAAAAGCACTTGCTAAATTACCAGACTCAAGCATATCTTGAACACTATAAAGTAAATGTTCACGCATAGCAATATTACCTTCATCGTAATGAATATTTCCATCCTCATCAGTATGAGTCTTAAATTTAACATCGTAACCTGTAACTTTGCCAGTTTTATCCGTTGTAACAACTTCGTCAAAATTGCCAACCAAACTCTGCAATTCAGATTTAACAGCTTCAATCTATTTTTGTAAAGCTTCAGAATTACCAGACAAATCAATAGTCTTACTTTCTAAAGCCGATTTATCTGTTGGTGTGTACTTAATAGTGTTAACAGCTTTAACACTACCAACATCTACAGTTTCACCATTTTGCGCTCTATTCAATAAAGAAGCTGCATTTGCCGCAGTTAAATACTAATTTGCCAAATTAGCAAGAGCTTCCCCTTCTGAATCATAAGCATAAACTTTAGCTTTAGTAGATTCCACCAGAGCGTCAGAAGCCTCAACATAAGTTCCAGACAACATTAAAGTCTAAAGCTGATTCTTAAGTTGAGCAACTCTTAGATTATCTTCTTGAATTTGTGCTTGTAAACTGACCGCAATGGTTTGAAGTCTAACTTTGTTCATTATTTCTTCAGCATCAGTCTTAAGTACAATATTCTCGCCTTCAATTTCCAAAGCATTAATATAATCAGCATTTGTAGAAAGAAGTTCAAGGGTGGTTTCAATACTCAATCTACCAGAAGCCGCCATTTCTTCTCTTGCATCCGCAAGCTGGTCAAAAATATTAGAAACATCAGAAAAAGCTTCTTTTAATTCAGACCAAGATTTAATATAGCCATCAGGTAATTCCAAATCAGAGAAATATTCTGAAGACATAGTTTCAGCAATCTTTTTACCTTCATCTAAAACGGTAGAATAAGCGTTATCATAAGTCGCTCTTAGTTGTTCTGCAAGTCCATCTTTATCAAGGTCTCCATTATTAAGAGCTTCTTGAACTTGACTTAAGCTATTTCTAACTGTTTCAGGGAATTCCGCGAAGAGTTCGTTAAGATTAGAATTCTTTAAATCGTATTTATCACTATTAAAGACTTCATTTATCTTAACTTCAAGGTCATTCATAGCGTTCATATCTTCAAGGTACTTATTAATCAAACCATTGTCACCAGTTAATTTAGTAGGCGCTTCTCTATCTGCATAGAACATAGAATTAACAATACTTTGATTTGTATTTACTCCGTTAGAGAAATACCCATCAGTACCCATCCAATTAAACAGCTTTTGGCCTTGAGAAACAGTAAGAGAATTAAAATAATCTTCTGTAATACCCCGTGGTTGTTTGCTAAATCCATATTTATCTTTAAACTGCTGGGCTATATTCTACTTGTCAATAATTTCGCCGTCAACAACCTCAAACCCGATTCCAACAACAATTTTCATCAGGTCTTCATCTTCTTCAATATTCGGGAAAGTTTTTTCAAGATATTCCTTTAATTGAGTTCTGGCCTTGTTAGCATCAGAAACTGTCATATCAGTATTTATCTTTTCATCGGTTGCTTCAATTAAAGTTTTAAAAGTTTCATCAGAAACCAGCTTATTTACCGAATTAACCATGTCCCTAACTCTTTGCTTGTACGCATCAGGAGACAAAGCATTTCCAGCTCCATCAACAGCATCAATAGAACCAATAGCATTATCAAACAAATTACTTGTTACATCATCAACATCTTCATAAGCACCCATAAGTCTAGCATAAGCTTTACCAAATTCGCCAAGGGTTTGTTTTGTACTCTCAATCGCTCTATCAAAAGTTCCTTCAGCAGCATCAATCGCAGAAGCCCCCGCCGCATTTGCCGCTTCTGCTTCTTTAATTTTAATATCTAAATCTGCAACCTGATTTTCAAGAGTAGTAACATCAGATGTGCCAGTTTTTAAATTATAATCTTTCTCAAGTTTTTCACGTTGACTGGTAGCCATTCTATATAAATCGCCACTACCACTTACCCCATTTTCATACATCTGTCGATAAGATGCTTCTTTTTTCCTCGCCTCTGTTAAATCTTTTTGAAGCTATTGAATTTCTTTATCAGAATTATTATTAGCTTTTGCTTTATCAAGATTTTTCTGAACCTCATCCCTTTGTTTTTTTAAAGATTCAACATCTGTTTGGTTTCCATTATCATTTTTAACTTGATTAAGTTCAGTTTGAGCATCTTTATACTCTTGAGCGGCAGTTTCCAGAGTATCTTGTAATACTCTTTCGCCGTCAGAACCCATAACCATTCTCTAATCTGCTAAAGTCTGTAAAGAATCTATTAACCGTTTAACCTTATCAGAGGTAGTTTCCATTTCGTTGCCCATATCTGCAATAGCATTACCATTTTCATCAGTGCGGATACGCAGTTCGGGGAATGCTTCTACTAATTGATTACTATAATCAAGGAATTTTTCATATTCCTCATCAGTAAGAGAAACATTCCTGCCTAAAGAATCAACCCCTTTGGAAAGCTCATCATATTTCTAAGCGGTAGCTTGTAAAGATTTAGCATTAGTTAATTCTTCAGCCGCATCAGTAAAAGCAGTTTTTGCTTCTTCGGTTAACTTTTCTTGATGTTTCTTCCACAAAGCATACCCAGCAGCAATTGCCAATCCTGCGACACCAAGACCAAGAACAGGGCCTAACGCAGAAGCAGCAGCACCCATAGCAGTAAATATAGAACCACCCGCAGACATAGAATCGGCAAATGCAAGAGCGATAGTAGAACTCGCTTTTCCGCCAATACCCATACCTATCATTGTTCCTAAAGAGGTAGCCCAGCCACCACCAAGAAGATTTTCACCAACAGTCATGCCAGCTAAAGCGCCAAGGCCAGAGCCAATCATAGTTGCTCCACCACTTAAAGCGGCTCTTTGTGGACTTGTACTAGAAGCACCCTCTAAATCATCCGCAACAGTTCTAACTGCTGCATCATTACGTCTTCTTGCCAATTCTTCAGTAGCAAGTTGTAACTTTTCCTCATCAGTTAAACTTCTCTATCCTTGAGTGATTTGTTCAGTTCTTAATCTAAGTTCTTCCTAATCTATGGTAGACAACATAGCATCTACCCATGCATTATTTTGGTCAGCCAAATTTTCTTGCAGTTGTAACGCTGCCTACTCATCTGTAAGAGCAGTATTTTTTAAAATGCTAGCAATATTTTCTTTAATGCTTTTATTATAACTAAGCATAGAATTCTGCATAGGAACATAACCATCCACCAATATCTTCTTAGTGTTATCTGTTAATTCGTCTAAACTGTTAATAGTATTAGTTAAGCTCTTAGCATAATTTTCTTTAAGGGCAACATTAAAAGATTCTTCATAACTTGTTCTTAAAGATTCTCCTAAACTTTGTCTACCACCTTGACTAAAATACCCCTAAGTTGAAATATTCATTTTATCAAGTTTCATAGAAACATTAATACAAGAGGAAACAAATTTAGACCATGCGTTTTGCATTGCACTTCCAAATCCAACAGAATTCATTGCCGCAGTTGCCAATAAAATAGCTCCTGCCCATGCAACAAGATTATCAGAAACCTCTGCCACAACATTATAGAACCAAATTAAAGTATCAGACTGATTAAGAGCTAAAACCCACTTTTCAAGAGCAACAGTAATTCTATTCTTAGCGGCTTCAACACTATCAGTATAAGATTTCATCTTTTCAACAGCAGTACCATAAGCATTAGAAGAAATCTCTTCGAACTTTTCAACTGCATCCCAGTTCTCAAACAGGGTGAGCAAGTTTTCACGCTGTCTTGTACCAGCAAGAGAAGTAGCAATACCAGATTTTTGAACATCTGTATAAGTATTCCACTTACTTGCAATTTCGTCCATAACATCGTCAAAATCTCTGAAACTTGATACACCATCTCTGATATTAATGCCAAGTGCTCCAAGAGCCTTTTCAACATCATTCAGATTTGCCCAATCTTCGGCATTATAATTTTCACTTTCGATATCAGATTCTGCCGCGACGAATTTACCAGCGGCTATGTTTTGATAACGAGAGTAAACTGTTTTCATAGATTCACCCACAGATGCTGCACTCTTCTGAGTTACATCCGTAATAGTGGTAAGATACGCAATATATCTATCTAAAGTTGTGCCAGCCATCTATGCCGAGTTACTTGCACGAGACATAGCTTCTGCCAAATCACCCGCCGAAATCGCGGCGGCCATATCAACCGCACTTAAACGGTCTACCACGCCTTGAATTTCGCTTGCTTCCAACTTCCAACCCTTAAGCACACTAATTAAATAGCTCGTAGCATCAGCACTACTAATCATACCCAGTGTACTTAATTGCATGGAAGCTTCAGTTAATTGAGATGCTTCTTGACCTTCGTAACCAGCACGAAGCCAATCGTTCGCGGCTTCAGCAATTTCTTCGGTAGTCTTACCAATTTCTTTTGCTAAATCATTAAACTCAAGCATCATATCATGGATACTATTCTTAGTATATCCACTTGCAATTTGGAGGTCAACCATTTTCTAATCAAGTCTTTCAGTCGAAGAAATAAAATCATTAAAGACTTTTTGAATTTCTTGAAAAGAAAATACTTGCATTATAGCCATTCCAATTTGAGAAAAGCTATCTTTAAAATTATCTTTAAGTTGAGTTAAGAAACCTTTTGTTTGATTAACAGAATCTCCGACTCTATCCATTTCAATCTGATTATTATTTAAAATACGAGTTCTTTCTTGCTCTAACTTATTAATCTATTCTTCTGTTAATTCAATACCGTTTAAAGTTTTCTTTTGCTCATCATATTTATATTGATTTGCTAAATTATTCTTTTGACTTTGTAAAGAATGAATAAAGAACTTATTTTCAATAGCCGCATTACCAGTTAAAGACATTCCCTTATTCTGTGCTCTCGCAATTTCTCTTTCAATTCTACCTTGCTCTTCAAGATTCCTATAATAGCCAGTTAAAGTATTTTGAAGTGTAGGATTGTTGTTTCTTGCCGCTTGCGCATATTTAACATCAGTAGTAGCAGAGGTTCTTGCTGCTTTATCAGTAGTTTTTCTTAAAGCATCAAGCTTTTCTTTCCTTTCATTTTCAGTTAAATAAGTAGCTTTGGTAATTTCTTCCTCGAGAGTTTTAGAATCAACAATTTGCCCGTTTATAGTTAAAATTTGTTCGAGACTTTCTATTTGCTTACGAAGAGTTTGACTTAACTGTTGTTGAGCAGTTTGTTTATCTCCTGTTAAACCTTCAGCTTTTAAATCAGAATCTTTTAATTGGTTCCTCAAATCAAGCAATTCTGAATATTGCTTTAACATCTAATTTAAATCTTTAGTTTGAGAAGTATTAACAGCAGTTGTAACACTAGAAAAGTTCTTGGCTTCTTTAGCTTCACCCTTCGTCTCAATTCTCTTTAACTTTGCCTGTAAATCTTCATTACCCTTAACAGATAAAATAGTTTTACCTATAGCAGAATTATCATTTACATTAGAAAGAGTAAGCTCTCTTTCAGACATCAAATCTACTTGTGCCTGAATAGCTTCTTTTTGCTTTTCAATTTGTTTATTTAAAGCATTGCTTTCGTCTTCTGTAAAATTCACCCCATCCTAAGCCAAGGTGTTTTTTTGCGCTTGTAGATTTTTAAGTTCGGTTTGTAAAGTAATTAACTTTTGATATTCTCCAACATAAGCATTAATAATGGCCTATTCTCTCTTATCAATACTACCATTTTCATCAGGAGCATAAGAGATGAAATTATTATTAGCAGCTTTTTCAGAAGCAGAAGGTTCAGCCCTACCAAAAACTCTACCAGTAGTCATTTCTCTATTCATAAGAGTGGCTTGTTCATCTTTGGTTAAAGGTTCTGCATTACCATCTATAATATCATTAGCTCTAACAAGAAGGTCATAAAATTCTTCTTCAGTTAAAGCCATATGTTGAATTAACTGCGTAAATCCGTCCTTAACATCAGCAATAAAAAGTGAGAAATCTTTATCGGTATCAATTCCACTTTCTTGATACAGCTTTTGGAACGCAGGATTTTGAGCATTAGCTAAAACACCATACAACTGTCCCGCAAGCTGAAAACTCTCTGTGCCGTAAGTTTTACCAGTTTTGGTATCAAGAATAAAGTTTTGAGGTGAACCATCAGAGCTTCTTGCAATCTGGTCAGGTGTAAAGGAATAATCAAATGTTCCTTTAGGTCCACTAAAACTTGCAGCCATGGGAGTTTCAGAGAAAGGTGTTAATTGAATATGAGCATTATTTATCGCCTTAGTATAACTCTCAACAGCTTGTAATAAAAGTTGCTCCGCATTATCAATACCGAGCTTAGACAAAAGTTCGGCTTTTTCTTTTAATACTCTTGCGAATTGCTCTTGAGCATCTACTACTTCAGTAGCACCATTCCATTTTACTTCGACATCTTTCCCAGCAAAGCCTTCAATTCCAGAGAATCCAGTTTTACTTAAAAGGTCAAAGACTTCATGCTCTAAGTTACCTTTTTCTCTGCTTACAATTGCATTTTTCTTTTTAGCAAAGTCTTGGGCGGTCATACCAATCTTTTCGGCTGTTAATTGCTCTCCCTTTGGAGTGTTAGCAATAGCAGCCATAAAAGCTTTTTCATCAGCAATAGCAGTAGCAGAAGGTGTAAAACCTTTTAATGCACCACCTAATTGAGTAATGCTTCTCAACTTGTTACCGCTAATATCAGTATAAGTATGAGTTGCGTCATCGTAAGATTGCAAATCTTTATAAGTATAACTTACGCTACCACGCTCTGTTAATTTAGAGTGGTCTTCTAAAGCGGAATTTAAATCTTCTGTAGCATTTTCTTCGTCTTTTAATTGAGATGCTAATTTTTCAGAAATAATATATTTCTTTTGTTCGGCTTCAGTGGCATCTTCTACCGCAGAAGAATGGTTTTGCCAATCTGCGGTGTTACTTTTTAAAGAAGCTGTTTCTTCTGGTTTAATTACTTCTGTACTATTATCAACTTTCTCAGTTGCTTTCTGAGCTTCTTCAACGCTAGAAACAACTTCCTAAGAAGCTTTATCGCTATAAGAAACAAGTTGATTTAACAAGCCCTCAAAAGTATAACGAACAGTTTCGCCAGAATTTAATAATGCTTCTACAACTTGATTTTGTCCTTGCCCACTAATATTTTGAATAGTACCAGAAAATTCTCCTCTCTTACTATTCTTAGCTGAAAAAGAACTTCCAACAGACAAACCAGAAGCACGCACTTTTTCTTTTAATTGCTTTGTAGGGTCCTCTTTCTTTTCTGTCGTATTAGTAGCAGTATTTTTCTTTTTACCTTTGTTTTTATAAGTAACAGGATTAGTCTCTAAAAGAATAAGTTTATTTAAATCTTCCGTATAAAAATCTATTTCTGACTGTACTTCAGCTAATTGATTTAAAAGAGACTTTTTATCTTCCTCGTTATCAGCATTTTCAGATAAAGATTTAATCTATTCTAATTCTGCTTTTTTATTTTCAAGTAAATTCTTTAATATATCAATATTCTCAGAAGTATTTTTACCGCCATATAAAGAACCAGTTAAACCACCTTTGTAAGACAAAGCAGTTTTTAAAGCAGGAGTTGGATTTAATTCTAATTCTCCCCAGTTGACATCTTCTGGTGCTGCCCCTGTGGCCTCATAATAAGCACGGTTTATACCCTTATTAGGGTCAATCTTAAAACCAGTAGTATCAGTTCTATAATCAACAATTGAATCAACCCATTCTTTGCCAGTCTTCTTTATTGTTTTTACAGAATCTACTACCTGTTCATTACCTGATTTATCAATGATTGTTTCTTGAATCGTAGCAACACGAGAAATTTCCAAATCAAGATTGTCATAAGCTTTGTTCAAATTGACAATAGTTTGATTAATTCCATCTTCTACATTACCTTCAATTTGGAAGAAAGCTTCAATTTTATCAGAAATATCTCCCTCTGCATTATCAAATCTATTTTTTGCCGCCAAACTTGTATCATATTTAGCCTTGATTTCAGGATTGTTAGCAAAGAAATTATTTTCATAATCACTATAATCCATCGCTTCAAGACCGTTTTTAACTCTGGCTTCATTGAATCTTTGATGACCAGCTTTTAAACTAGCTTTTAAAGTATCTGGATAACTAACAATTTTAGAAATAGAATTACCAATAGTATCAGCATCCATTCCTGCCCAAGTAGGATATCCCTAAGCGACTTTTTCTAAGCTTGCTGCTAATTCTGGATTTCCTATTTCCCTTACAATATCAGCCAGCCAATTTAATCTTTCTGTTACTTGAGCTACTGTTTCTTCTGTTGCCAAATCACTTTTGCTACCCTAGAAAGCAGAAATAGCTCCCTGAATCTTTTGGAATTCTGGGCCTAAACCACCAGCCATACGACTTCTTCTAGCTTCCCATTCAGCATTATAATTAGTGATTACAGAATCAGTGACATAATCTCCAATCGTGGACGAGCCATCATCAAAAGCTTTTTTATCTAAACTTGTTCTTGGAACAACTTCATTCATGCCTTTTTCACGGTCAATATCTAAGCCTGTGGCATTAAGAATTCCTTCGGCTAAAGCTAAAACCGCCGATGTTAAATCTTCAGAAGCTCCATCAAACTCTGACAAACTTTGTTTTATCTCTTCTCGACTATCTTTTATTGCCCTCCAAGCCTCGTCCTGTTCTTTTTGCTCAATTAATTTAGCATTAGCTTCAGCCTGAGCAGCTTTCTATATTTCTTTTTCACTAGTCTAATCAGTTTTGTCATTAGCCGATTCATCAAGTTTTCCATATTCATTTGACCGCATTTTGGTAACTTGTCCTTGCAGTTTTAACCCACTTCTAAGTAATTCACTTAAAGTAGAATTACGACTAACAACATAACCCTTTTCACTTTCTGCTGCATCAACATTATTTAAGACCTTCGTGCTTATTAAAGAATTCTTAAGAAGTTCTTTAATTTCATTCGAAGAGGTATTTTCATACGAATCCTTAACACTACTAAATATATCAGATAATAAACTCTTAATCCGACTATACTCTTTACTATTTCCTTTGCCAGACTCTTCTAAAGAAACAGCTTGTTTCATTAAACTATCAAAAGCTTTTTCCAGCCCCGTTAAAGAAGAATTTCTTAAATCTCCAACTCCGCCAATATTTTTAGGATTAGCTAAACGAACATCATCAACTATAACCGTTTTTCTTGACTTACCCTCAGAGTCAATACCAGAAACATATTTCCCATCTTCCGTTATAAAAGAACCAAAATATTTAGATGCTAATTGACCTTTATTCTAATCAATTCTTCCGCCAGACTGATAGCCGTATACTGTCCTACCACTCTTTCCACCAGAAACCGTTTTTCTACCAGATTGAAATTCATTTTCAACTTGAATCATTAAATCAGATAATATCTTATCTTTGATTTTATTAAAATCAGTATCAGACATTCCAGAAGATTTTGCCTATTCTTTTATTTTTTTATAATATGTATCAACTCTTGCTTGTTTTTCTCCTTGCATTTTATCTGCTTTAGAAGAAAGTTCTCTTACTTTTTGAGTAGTACTTTTTGGCGCTGGCTCTTGAGAGGTTACTTTAGTAGAAGAACGAGTTTTACCTTTCGTTCCAGCTGCTTCAATAAAATCTTGCATAGCACCTTTATCAACAATAGCTTTAAAAGATTCAATTTCTTCACCATATTTCTTTACCAAAGAATCTAAACCTTTAATAAAGTCAATGCGGCTTTTAATATATTCTTCTATTTTAGGTAAAGCTTCACTTCCTTGTCCAATAGAATCTATATCTTTAGACATTTGCATAGCATTTTGTCTTTGTTGTGCTAAAGAAGATTTCTTTTTTTCTAAATTTTGAACATATTTGCTATTACTATAATTATTGTTAGTATAATCATATTGAGCATTAAATTTATCTTGAGCAGATAATTTCTTACCCTTTATACTCTTTTCAAAATTCTTGTTAACATTTTCCATTTTTTGTTGAAGTTTCTGCTCAATTTCCCCAATCTACTTATCTAATACTTCAACACTTTTATCTAAACCCAATTTTATTTGGACTTCATATTCATTCATTTAAATTCTCCCTCCTATTAATTAAGTTTTATTCCATGTTTTTTTAAAACTTTAGGCTTAACTACTGTATTAAATCTTTTTTCAAACTCTCGTTGACTTCGTGTATAAGCTATCTTATAAGTCTCTTCAATAGGAGAGAGACTTAGATTATTTCTATTATTATTTGCTCTTGTCATGTTCCAAAAGTCAAATGCTAAATCTTGTACTTCATCCCACTAATTTAAAGAATCAGAATTTGCAAAATCTTCTTCGAATTCTGCTTCATTAAATAAAGTCGTAGCCATATCAAAAACTAAATCCGTATCACCAAATTGTTTAATTGTAGATTCTCTTATTGCGTTTTTATTAAACGCTTTCTTTTCTTTTTCTATTGGTTTTAAAAATTTTAATTTGTTTTTATTATAAGTTAAATCAGGCCACAAATTTTTCGTACTTGGGACAAAAAATAAAGAATCCATTAAACTATCTTTGTCATAATTATCCCCATAATAATTATCAAAAACACTTTCAAAAACATTTTTGACTAAAGACATATATTCAAAAGAAATTTCATTCTTAATAGTTGCCATCTTCTAAGGCATTTGTTTTTCTATCTTCTTTACAATTTCTTTGCAAGCATCTTCAAATGCTTTTGAAACTGTATTTGATAAATCATTCATATTCTTTTCCTTTCTTTATATTATTAAAGAGGGAAATATAGTACTTCCCTCTTTTAGATATATAATATGTATCTCTAGCTAGAGAACCACAATTTAATGTGGTTTAATTCTTCTTGTCTTCTTTCTTTTCTCTTCCAGTTCTGACAGCTTGAAGTTGAGTTAACTTCTTAATAGCTTCCGTAGCCTTATCTGCATTCTGAGATTTACTTAAAGCTTCGTAAAGCTCTCTAATTTCCTTAAGAGCTTCTTTATCATTTGCCATCTTATTCAAAAGCTCTTCATTCTTCTTTGCGGATTCAGCAAGTGACTGATAATCAATATTACTTAACAAGCTATCCAAATCCTTCATTGCATAGATGTTCAAAGATTCCTGAATCATTTCTTTCATTTCATTATAATCTTTGTCACAATACTGCAAAATAAAAGGAGCAAAAATTGGATAAAGTAAATCATAAGTCTGATAAGTCTGTAAATCTTTATTGGACACATCAATCATAGCATACTCAGCAAGAAGAACATTAAAAAACATATTCTTTCTTAAAGAAACAACTCTAATCTCTTCCATTTCAACATCTTGATTGTTCATATCAAAAATAAGAGTCATCATAGCTCTCATTTTATCAAGAATAGGAAGATAAGTACGAACTGTTAATTTATTACCAAATCCGTTTAAATCTTCTTCCTTAATTTTACCAGAAATAATTTTAGAAGCGTTATAAATTAACTCTTCCAGAGTAATTTTTTCAACTTTTTCCTCGTTTTTCTGTTCGTTTTCGGTCAATTCGACCTGTTTTTCACCAGATAAAAGTTTGTTTTCATCTGCCATTTTTATTCTCTCCTTTTAATCCTTTTAAAGTGTAATACCAAATAATTCTTCGATATCTTTGTTCTCATCCTAATTGGAATATTTTAATGTTGTGTCGGAATTTTCATGGTGAGCTAAAATTTTAACTTTTTCAAGAGGAACGGCACCCAATTCAAGCTCTCTGCATAAATAATGAGTACCTTTTAATAAATTATCTATGTAACAATGTCTTAGTGAATGGCAAGTAAGTCCTTTGTAGTCCTCTCCTGTCATTTCTGTTAATTCATCTCCCCACTATTTAATCCAGTCATATATATTATTGGCTGTTGCTGGACGCCCTTCTGCATTAATAAATAAAGCTTCATTATTATCTGTTCTTGTAGCTTCGTACTTTTTAAAAGCTTCTTTTGTTCTTGAAAAATAAATCACTTTAAATTTTTTAGAGCGCTTACCAACAACTACAGTATCAGTACAATTCTTATCATCAGCTATGTCAGTTCGTTTCACTTGTAAAACCTCATTTCGTCTTACGCCAGAATCGTACAAAATTCCCAACAAAGTTGCCTCTTTGTATCTTTCTTCTTTCATTAGTTTATCATACAACATTTTTATATGCTCATCTGAAACAAAAGTAATTTCTCTTACAGGATTTTTAGGAACACCCTTTATCTTTTCACTAGCATTTCTATCATAATCCTCATATAAATCATCATCATCTGAAGCCATTTCTAACATCATATGAACAGCAGAAAGCATTCTATTACAACGAGCAGCACTTAAATTCCACTCATCCTAACAATAAATCATAAATCTACGGAAATCTCTTTTATTTAAATCTAAAAAAGATTGATTATCGCAATTTTCCAAAACCCAAATTGCCACTCTACGCAAATCCGCAAAATACTATTTTTGAGTGCCTTCTGACCTACGCTTTGCCTTACATTCTGTAATAAAATCGGTTATTAATTCTTTGTTTTCCTTGTTTACTTGCTCCCATTTTTCAGGCGTGTAAATTTTATTATAAGGCTGTTTATATGCCATTATTCAATTTCCTCCTTTCTAATATCTTCAAGCATCTTTTTTATGTTATAAGTATAATGAGTCCTCTTTATCTTTTGTTCAACTATAATTGCTCCATACTAAATACAATCCAATTTATTTATAGATTGCTTATCATTTTCGCACAAAAATCTGCTAAAATTCTGTATAGATAACCAATAAGTCACATTGTTTGTAATATCTTCATCATCTCTAAAGTTAAGCAAAAATCCAGCAAATACACCTTCCTATTGAGCAAACTTTATCAAACTATTAATCTGGTGAGCTTTAATCATCTTAGAAGTCTTATCTTTAATATCTCTCTATATAGTTAAAGATTTATAACAAGTGCTTTTGCACTCAATAGCAAATAAATTAGGAAGCTCATATACCAAAAAATCACAGGGGTTCTCAGGCTGAAACCTTGAAGTCTTTTCATGCTACCAAGATAAAGATGTATCATGCAATCTTAACACAAATAATTCATCATTCTTTGCAGCTTCTTGAAAATCTTTTTCAAAAGCTTTTCCTTTGTTCATTTTTCACCTCTTTTAAATCTTTTTTTGGAATGGGAAAAAAAGAGATAGCCCAACCTCACTTAGTCAAGCTATCTCCTTTCCGTGAACATTGATTATCCAGTTCAATTATTCAAAACTTTTTTAGAACCCAAACTATAAGTAAAGGTCAATTAATTCCAACCGTCATAATAATCATCATCTTCATAATGCTTCTTTTTCTTTTTACGGTTTTCATATCTATTTCTGTTTCGAGTCTTTTCGTAATCTTCTTCAAACTCAAAAATCTCTTCTTCTTTTTTCTTCTTCACTATCTATTTTTTCTTAAACGGCTTTCTCTCCTCAGATTCATCATCTCTGTACTAATCAAAAGCCTAATTTTTATTTTTCTTACCCATAAATTCTCTCTTATTTTTAGTTAAACATAATAGAACTTAATATCGCTAAGTCCTTTATCATAATCAAAAACAAAAGCAATGCATCCAGCATCAGCCATAGTATATCCACTCTTTGTAGTCCAGTTATCCATTTTAGTCATAGCGGAAAGAGTGAAAACAGAAACACCATAATTTTCTCTTAAAGCCCAATCATTATGATGCAAATGACCACAAAGCCAATAATGATAAGATGTCTGTCCCCAATCTTCCTTAGCTTCAGTCTGCATTAAACCATTAATGCGGTCTTTTTCATCACTACCATGAGTCAAGCCAAGAAGCGTCTTGCCAACTCTAATATACTTCCTTGGGAATGGACTTGCATCAACTGTAACTTCTTCTACATTTCTATAATATGCTTCAATTATCTGCATTAATGCTAATTCTTCGAACCTAGAGTGGTTGCCTGAAACAAAAACAACTTCTACCTGTGCAACCCTACTAAGCATATCAATAACTTCAATCAAGGTTTCTGTACCCTTTTTGAAAATTGTGTTAAAAGTCCCCTCGTTATCCTGTATATGAGATTGACTTGTAGTATAGCCAGTAAAACTACTATTGAGATAATCATTACCAACCATATAAATAATCTTTTCCACATGATTCCAATAAACAGAATCAATCATTTTCTTAGTAGTGGAAAGCATATTTTGTCTTGCGACTTCCATATTATATTCAACACCTGTTTCATAGGGTTGGGAAATTCTACCAAAATGTACATCAAGATGACTGAAGAAAACTACATTGGGCTTATTACTAACATCTCCTCTAATATGTTCAGTACTACGAGGAGACTTAAACTTTTCAAAATATTTCTTAAGCTCTTCTAAATCTAATCCACAATCAGTAGGCTTGACAGTAATACGAGAAGAATAAAGGTTCTTCAAACCACCTTTACCATCACCCTGTTGCCAAATACTATTCTTGGCATTAAGCAATTCAAACTGAACAGGATTATAACCATGGGCTTTTAAAAGAGCAGTTTTATCTGTGAGTTCATCTTCTGATAAGGCCACAAACTTTTCACTTGTTCTTACACCATTACTATCTAAAGTAGTGGTATTTTTAGTAGGAATGTTTTTGTTAACAGGCTCATTAACCCATCCTGAAGCATTAAACTCAGAATAAAGCAACGCACCTCTACGAATTGTATCAATAGTCAGAGAAGGCAAACCATACTTTTTGCGAATATCGTTTGCGTTACTCCAAGTTGCATCGCCATTTGAAATATCCGCCATTAACTGACGCATTTCACGAAGATAATCTTCGGGTACTTTATCTGTAACTAAAGCCATTTTAATTATTCTCCTACAATCTGAGTAATATCAGTAACCACAGCATCCGTAACGCCATATTTTAACTGGTCATCAATATACAAATACCATTCTTTTTTCAACTGTTTGGTCAGATAGGCTTTATTAATAGTCGTATGTTCAAGAATATTATCGCTCAACATTCTCATAATACGCTTATAATTTTCAGTCTGAGCAACAACTTGCTCATAGGTCCGCCCATTACCTCCTTGACCACTGTGAAATAGTACTGTAGACAAAGGCATAGCAAAACGCTTATGGCCATTAATAAAAATCAAAGCTGCCGCAGACATACAAGCGTTTAAATTATAAGTATAAATAGGAGTCTTTGAAATTTTCATAAGGTCAAGTAAAGCAAAGCAGGAATCCAATGTACCACCGTAAGAGTGTAGCAAAATGCGGATAGGCTTTCTTTCTTCAACAGGAATCTTATTCTGTTCATCTTCTCTATTATAAGAAATAATCATTCTAATTTCATCAAAAAGATTATCTTCAATGTCTTTATCAAGCCAAATTACTCGCTCTTTTTTGTCCTTGTAAAACTATACTAAAGCAGGGGTTGGAAGTTGAAGATTACCTTCTACACCAACATCTTCAATACAGAACAAATCATCCAAAGTATCATTCTTAATTTTATCCATTTTAATACCTTTTAATCCTTTTTATTTTATTAAAAAATATATTTAAAGAAACAGTAATTGTTAAATTCAAGGCTTTAACAAAAGGTAGCTATCCCTGTCCTGTTTCTTTTCATTACATAAAACGCTAAAGCTAATCTCTAACGTCTTAAGGAACTCCTTGTACACATGGTACATGAGATATAAGATTTATGCCGACATCTTAAAACGCCTTTCTCTTCCATTTGAAACTACTCATGAAAGTATGTTAGTCGGACAGTTTTAATTGCTACCCTGTGGAAACCTGACAACCCTAATAAGCCTCCATTGTATCACTGGATGGTAGCCCAATATACAACTTCTCTGGCAACCCTGACCTCTTGTGTCAATAGGTTTATTTAAAAAGCTTAAGAAAGCTTTTTGTACAAATATTTAATTATAATAAAATTTCTGTTGATTTGTTTACAACTATCACTTTATCTGTTCTATTTCGTTTGCTAATTTCTTTCTTTAGTTCTTCAGCAAACTTGACCTTACCATCAAAATCTCCGTGAACAAGTGCAATTTTTTCGTAACTTGCCTAACCATATCCACCAGATAATAATTTAAGTAATTCATCATGTTGGATATGACTAGAAAAACTTTGAAGATTAATAACATTCGCCCTGCATGGGACAGATTTTCCATTGATAGCTATCGTTTTTGTTTTCTTTTGCTTTATCTTCCCAGCTAAACTCGTAGGAGTGGCATAACCACAAAAAGCAATAATGTTCTTAGAACTCGGAAGTAATTTTTCCGCCAAATAAACGGAATACCGCCGTTGCATAAACCGTGACGGAGCCAAGAACAAAGCTGCTGAATTTTCCTTCGTATGTTTATTCAACAAGTTCTCCAAAGTCTCAAAATCTTTTATAAAATGGACTTGACCCCAACCTCTAATTTTTTGCCACTTCTCAAATTCTTCTCCTTCTAAATGTGTGTCAAAAACATCACAAATTTTACACGCTAACGGAGAAGCCACATAAATTGGACAGGTAAACTTTTCATCTGTATAAAACAAATCAAACAATATGCTCAAAATAATTTGAGTCCTCATAAAACTGAAGGTTGGAAATAAAATTTTTCCATCTTCTCTGTCTATTACATAATCATATACTATAGATTTAATTTTTTCTATATCTTTCTCTCTATCTTTCCCACTCGCACTTCTTTTTGCATCAGCATAAGTTGTCTCGGAAATTAACAAATTAGAACTTTGAATGGGCTGAAAAGTATTGGTAAATAATTTGGGCATTGCAATATTTCCCATGTCCCCTGTGAAGGCAATTTTTTTAATTGTATTACCATTTTTAATATAAAGAATAATACCAGAAGAATGTAAAGTATGACCAGCAGGAACAAACTCTACAGTAATATCTTCATCAATCTTTATCTTTTTATTAAATTCACATTCTTCTAACAACATTATAGCAGCATAAACATCCCCATTATCATAAATTGGAGGATAATTCTTTTTAAACTTTTTAGTTAAATCAAAAGCATTTCGCTCCATAATATTAGCACTATCTAATGCCATCGGTTTAAAAATATCTGTAAATCCTTCGGGAACAAAAGCCTTTCCTTTAAAACCTCTTTTTACCAATAGGGGAAATAAAAGGCAATGGTCTCCGTGATTATCGCTCATAAAAACATAATCAATATTTTTTGTTTTAAATTTAAAATTTGCGCTATTTGCTTGATATTCGCCAAGCAAACTTTTTTCTCCTTGCACAAGACCAGCTTCTACCAAAATAGAACGCTGAGGTTTCCCCCATGTGATTAAAGTCATAGAGCCAGCAACGCTTGTAGCATTATTGCCAATAAAACTCACCCTAATCTTGTCTTTGCTTTTACTCATAGTTAACCTCCTACGTTATTATAGGAACTTATATCTCTTAATTACCTTTAATAATTAATACTAATATAAGTATATACAACTCGTGTTGTAGATTTGCCTTCACTTCTTCCATTTAATATTTTTCATATTTAATATACCAAATGTTTGATTTTTTGTCAAGGACTTTGAAAAATTTCTTTTCCAAATAAAATCATGTCAAAAAAGACGCTTTTCAAAATCCTTTATTTTACTAGGAAAAACGGCATCAAAATACCAAATAAAATTCATCTTTTATTCTCTTTCGCGTCTAAAAAGAGGATGGGATTAACCCCATCCTCAATTTATTTGTCATTACTTACTTCTGTAAATCTTTGTACCAAGAAGGTAATTCAAATTCAACAGTCTCCCCAATAGAATATTTTCCAAAATTATCCATCGTAAGGCCTTTACCATTTTCAAGAATTACCCATGCAGAAGTCTTCCACTTACTATGTACAACGCCTCTTGCCCAACCTTTCTTTAATTTAAGTTCTTCGACAACAGGCTTAACTTCTTCCTCTTCAGTGACACTTTCCAACTCCTGCTTAACAGGCTCAACAACTTCTTCTTTTACAATTTCCTTGTTGCGCTTGTTTTTGTCATACTTTTTATATTGAATCTGCTTCTCCTTGTTTTCTTTCTTAGGAGAAACTTCAATATCAAAAGTGCTGTTCATTTCATCCATTTCTTAATCTCCTCTCACAGCTCGTCATGGCAGGAGAATTTTCCCATGCACACTTCTAATGACAATATTTTTGATAAGGACAGAGCCGATGAGGGTCTTTTTCATCGACTCTGCACGTTATTCTTCCACCATTTTCTTGCTGTGCATTACTGCAAAGCATTTATTTTAATCTCCTGTTCGTTAATTAAATTAAGCAACAGTAACCTTCATGGTATCAGTGAGAGCCTCGTTAAGCTTAAACTTAACAGTGAACTCAGTGGTATCAACAACAGTGATGACACCATTAGCATAACTACTAGTACCAGAAGAAGCAGTAACATCATACTGGTTAACAGCAAGCTTAATAGGAGCACCATCAACAGGGCAAGCATAAACATTAAGTTCAATCTTGTCACCAGCCTTAGCAGACTGATTCTTATCCTCAACAACAATGCTGGCGAACATATCGGCAGCAGTCTTATTTTCAAGAACCTGAACAATTTCAGCGTAAACGCCGTCACCGTCGCATCCAGCACATCCAGAAGCCAATAGCGATAGGTAATCCTTTGAAATTATCTCCAGATTTTCCCCCGCTCTAAACCGTGCATACGCCTTTCAACGTACACGGCTTGCCATCGGTTTAAAATTAATTATTTTCCCAATCTTTTAAAATAATCTAAACGAAATTTCGTCCTTCTTTTAATTGATTTACGGACTCTTCTATTTGCTATTTTGTTGGCAACTATCTCCGCGAACGAACTCTTAAAATCTTAAACCCTTGCGATTTTAAAAATTCATCTCGTCTTCTATCTTTCTAATAATTTTTATGCCAATAGTTACCATCATATTCAACATCTATTTTTATTTTTTCATCTATAAAAAGAGCTATATCCAAGGATAAAGAAGATACTGGGTAATTTAATTTAACATTGTACTATGGATACATTTCAGATAAAATGTCTTTTAACTATATTTGCTACATAGAAGTTGGGACATTCCCATTTTTCTCTCTTGTCTACATTGCTTTTTCTTGCAACTAAGGACATTTCCGAGCATTGTCATATCCATATTTATCCATCATTGTCTTTTTACCTTTATCTCTCACTTCTTGGTTTCCAAGACTAGTTTCCGAACCATATTTTTTAATACAAGACTATATTTGTTTCTCTCTGATTTCTTTGTTCAAAGTAGGATTTTTTACTCCATATTTTTTCAAGCAGCATTCTTCAATTTTCTTTTGTATTTCTTCACTTTGTTGAGCAAATTCTACACCATATTTTTTCAAATTGGATTCTTTTCGCTTTTTATCAAAATCTTGCGCTTGAAAATAATTTTCCACTCCATATTTTTCTAACATTGTCGCAGTTCTATTATTCTAAAATTCTACAATATTAGATGGGTTCTTTTCTCCATATTTTATTAAACAAGTCTATTCTCTTTTTTCTTGTATCTTATTCTTGTATTCTTTCATATGAGAACATTTATTACATATATCTTTTCCCCAAATGTTAAAAGATTTAATATGCTAACTATGTCTGCGACTATAATTTTCTCCACAATAATCGCATTTCCTTTCCTCTTTAATAGAAGTTCCATCCTACAAATGTTTAGAAAAAACTTTTATTGTGTCTCCACATTTTCCCTAATATCCAAAAGAATGATAATGGTTTATATTAAGACTACCTAATTTTACCCCAATTAAATTATCAAGTATCATTTTTATCCCCCCCCTTTCTTTATAATATAACAAATAATAATAGATGTTTTAAATTTAAATTGATTTTAATTAATTTTAAATCGACTAATGCCCATCCCTCCATTCCCATTACAGGAACTTCAACGGTTCGAACATCTCTTTTCCCCACAAATTAAATTAGCTTATTTCTTTCTCAAGTTTCGACTAATAACTATGCGTTTTGTAGGTTTCCTTGTACCAATAATTCTATCTCAATATTTTTAGGTGCTTGCTTTGAGCCTATTAAATTATTGTCTTAGCAATTAGGAATTTCATACCGCGCAGTTTTACTTTTCCCTATTTAATAGCATACAATTTCTTGCATGGGGTAACTCGTACATTCGCAAGTTCGTCAGTGAATTTTCACATTCTCACCATGAATATTTCTCTCGTTAAAAAACGAATTGACACCCGACATATTAAAAACCATGCTTTCGTTTAGGCTTTCGTCTGCCGACTTTATCTGGTTTTATACGAAAAAAATTTCTTTTAATCGCACACAGAAGCTTAGTGAAACATCTTCGGGATTATTTTCCCTCATTTATGTTTTCGAATTATTAGTTAAAAGATATTATTCTTTCTCTCTTTTCCTTATTATTTTAAGTTATAGAGAAACAAGTCATCACGCGCAGAACCCTCAATAGAAGTATTGCTGACACCAGAAGCGCTCATGCTAAGTTCCTGAGAACCATTAAGCATGAAACGAGGAACCTTGATGATAACCTTACCAGCAAGAGTAGAGGTCTCAACATCACAAGAGCCACCATTGTAAAGGTTAGCCTCAAGAATACAAGTCAGAGTCTTAGGAATGAAGTTAGCACTAATGGTAATTTTAGAAGCAATATCATTGTGATACATATAACGAACACAAACTTCAGCTTCCTTCATAGCTTCGCCAAGGTTAACTTCGTTAGTGGCCTTATCAGCACCAGTAACTTCATAACGCTGATAACCTTCATCAGTACCAGACTTCTTAACATAAGCATAAATGCCAGTATTACCAACCATAGGAACGGCATTGTAAGTCAAAGTAATCTTACCAGTGTCGTCAGCAGTAAGCTTCTCGTCCTTCATAGCATCGCCACCGAGCTCAACATCAGAACCAGTGTTCATAGCGAGATACTCAAGAGAGAACATGGCATCGGTCAGCTTGAGGTCGAAGGTAGAAGTATGCGCATAACGACCATAAAGCTTGTTACCAGCGCCAGCACGCAGTTCTTCGAAGCTCAGACCTATAGTAATGCTGGAGTCAATCAGAGTATTTGCAGTAGCGACAAGGCGCTCGCCATCAAGAAGAGTGGCGCGGCCCACACCAGCTAAAAATAACATAATATATATCCTCCTTATTTATTTTAATCATTTTTTCCTGATTTAAATCAGTTGGAGAAATTAATCCCCATTATGTAACAGAAGCAAATTTCTTTTGGAAATCATTCATTGTCATAATTTCCTTAGACATATCCTTCTTGTTATCAGTAAATATCCAATGGTGAATGTCTCCATCCTTGAACTAAACCATCCGAGACATAGCACCCTAAATCTAAGCATAATAATATCCTTTAGCATCAATGGTTTTTAGCATTAAAGAAAGTTTTCTCAAACTCACTTGTTCTTTTAACATCTCCATAGTATACGGAGAACTTATAGATATACAAACAAGCATCTTTTCCAAACTTGGAGAAGTGTAATTCTTATTTTGCATCCTCGCCTTTAATTCCATTTCTTCTCTTAAATTGGGGTCGATATACTTATCTCCATCATAATCTAAAATGTTTTGATGAGTAATAATAGCTATAAATTCATCAAGCTCTTTTGGCTCTAAAACTATATCGTAAATATATAACTTCTTTGCACCATTAGCCTCTGTTTTTATTCCATATATATCTCTCATCTTACTTTTACATTCTGGACATATAGCATAATTATTAATAAACTCAAGAGATTTAATCTTCTTTTCAGTTTCGCTTAAATTATCAGGCAGCGTCTCTTGGAATTTAGCATATTCTTTGATAACTTCAAACTAAGTTCGTTTGAATCCACAATGAGGACAAAACAAACCATTTTTTTCATGGAGTACAAGTTCGAACATATTAATTACCTAAGAAGTAACCATAGGTCCATATTCTTGATTCTCCATATTCTATATTAAATATGCCATATAAGACATACCAATACCTTCAGGATTAGCCACTTTTTTAGTGGTCTCTATCCCATTATCGTCTACAACTTTTATTTCTTTAACATTTTTATCTTGAGTAAAACAAGATAAATTAGCATAAAAATTATAGTAATCTTTTGTTAAAACTGGATAAATTAACAAACCTTTAAATGGCACTGGTAAATCCAAACCAAAATAGGCTTGTTCATACATCTCTATTTTTGCTTGTAACTCTTTAGAAATTGCCAATTAAGACACCCCACTCATGTAGCATCCTAATACAACTTTAATTCCTTCAAAATTTCTATTATTCCAAATCCCGTATTGAGCCTATTGGAATCTACTCATCATCGTTGAAAATTCTAAATTGCCAACACCTTGCACATGAGCGCCATTAAGTAAAAACAAAACTGCTTTCAACAAAGTAGAAATACGACTTTTACCAGTAATGGGAATTTCAACTCCATCAACTGTATCTACAGGATAAACTTTATCATCGTCACTTGGATTAATATTAATACATTTATTGTGAGTAATTATATCAATACCAAAATTAACAACTGCTTTATATCTATCTGTAGGAATAATTTGGTCAATATAAATTTTTAATATTGTACTTTCAACGGTCCAAGCATCTTCAAAATGAGGACTTCTAAAAATGCGTTTGTCGGATTGAGTTATATCATCAGAACATATCAAAGAAGTAATCTGCTAATATGTAGGCAATTCTCTATTAAGAGCATCTGCATCATTATAATACAAAAGCTTCCAAATAATATGAGTTTGTTCTAATTCTTCAGGAGTTTTCTTATTAGGAGACAGCAAATAATAAATTATTCTATCTTCCACTCCATCTAAATTTACAAAACGGTTAAATGCAGATGGTGCATAACTACTATCTAACATTAATAAAAACCTCCTAATTTAAAACTGAAAGTCTCACTAATAGTAACTCCTGCGATATCAGGGTCAGCACAAGTAGCAATTACATCTAAAGTGCCTCTATTGCAAGCTTTCAAATTTTTAATCTTAAAGGTGTTATCACCAGTTTGTTTAAATTCATAATATTTAGACCAATTTTCTTCTTTTATACCATTTAAAACAACTTTATACTCAAAGTGAGTAGGAAGTGTACCACCTTTGAAACTTAATTCAGTTTCACATTCTTTGCTATTGCCAAGAATTATTTTATAATCATCACAATTTTTAAGAGTAATGTGATACTCTTCATCGTGAAGGTCTTCCTTTTTTGGAATAAAATATAATGGAGCATTATTAGCAACACGAGTTATAGCATCATCATTAGCACTCCATAAATCTTTATCCAACGCCAAGACCACAAAAGGTATATCTTCTAATCCAGTAAAACCACTCTTTGCAAAAGTTTTTGTAGATGTACACTTTATAACAGCTTTAACTTTATATATAGCATTATTTTCAATGTCATTCTAATCAGTACCGCCAAGAATAACTCGGCTATTGATTTTAACAGCATTTGAAAAATAATTTAATTGCATTGTAACATACCACTCAGCTTGGGGCACGACTATTGTTTGGTTGTAGTATTGATTCATATATTTCAACTCATTTTCCAAAACAATAGGTTCATACCTTATCTCAGTGGCATCAGTTTGGCTTTTCGTGGGAGACCCAAGTAGAGCAATGTTTCCATTACATCTACGAATCACACAAGAATTCCGTGGATTTAAAGGAGAATTGTTTACAGCAATCCAGACACTTGTATCATAATGTTTTTCCTCTTCTGTCATGGTACTTAAGTCCTAAAATTCCAAAGAAAAACGATATCTTTTACCAAGAGGATTAGGGTATTTCAAATCTCTAAAGGAAATTTCAGCCCAGTCTGTACCCAAATCTTCACCACGTTCATCCTTAACACTTCTTATAACAACAGTCTCAAGAGGCGTATATTCAGGCATTTTCGTTGTGTATTCAATTTGTCGGTCTTTTTCTTCCTCTATATCAACAGTATTATATCTATATTCCCAGTCCTAATCGCGTTTATGTTGTAGATTTTGAATATAATAATTATCCCCAACCATATTATGTTTTAAACGAGCCTTAAGCATTATACTACTATCTACTACATTTGTAGTATTTAAAATCGCCATTTTAATCCTCGCCTTTATATTTCTTTAATAAATATTCTGCATAATTGATTGATTCAAATATTAACTTCTTAATCTGTCCCTTGTCTAATTGATTTGTTAAAATAGCATTGATATTAATTATAATACTTACTAATTCACCATCAAAAAGAACATTACTTGACGAAACATACATCATTATTCCACCACAATACACACGGTAATTATAAGTGGAATTGGGTTCTTGAGATTTATCATACACATAAAGAACTTTCTTTAATTTGGAAACTATCTCTTCTAAGCATACAATTTTCTCATTAACAGATAAAACTACTTTGAAGTTCTTTTCGTCTTTATCCATTTTTACCCCCTTCCTATAAACTTACTACCACCCATAAAACGGATTTGCCATGCAAGTCTATTTTGATAATTGTATATTTCTGAATCAAGTTGGTCTATCCATTCATTTTTCGCTTTTAAGATACGGTCATTAGACATAATCTTGAAATCGCTGTCTTGCATTAAATTGCGAATATCTAATAACAAATTGCGTTCTTCTTCTCCCCATGCTTTTACAAGCAATCGAGCAAGAATATCTTTAACATAACCTACCACTAAACTTGTACCATTTACATTTTTGTTGGTCAAACCTTCAAAACTGTCAGTGAATTCACCAACATAATATTGTTCAACTGCATATTGTTTTCCTTCAGGTAAAACATCGGGGAATTCCACAGTGTGAGCTTCTCTATCAATTGAGCCTTGCACCAATAATTCGCCCTCAATATAATTATATACTGAATTATCCTAAATCTCAAACTCAGGGTCAAGTTCGAATTTATTATTCTTACCATCACCTTCAAAAACTTGCATGATACCTTTTGGTTCTTTATATTGAGATAAACGTAAAGAAACGCTCAGAGGGTTGTTAAACATAGATATTGCATTTTGCAAATAGGTGTACATTATCTTATTAAATTGCAAAGGATTAGTTTCATACGCTGTCGTAATCCTTGGGTCATCAAATAAGGCTATTGCTTTTCGATAGACATCACTAAACAAAATGCCCATTTAAACCCTCCTTATTTGTTTAATGTTTCATTGAATCATAATTCATCTGAGTCAACAGATTGTCAAAAATTCTCTTGCCAGAAATTCTATTCAGAAGTTCAATCTTACTTCTGTTGAGATACTTGCTATCATTACTATAGCACTTTCCAAGCCAATAAGAACAAATGAATTCTTGGTCAGATTCAGTCAGAGTATTCATATAATCTTCAAGCTCACGCTCATTTTTCTTATAAAGATTCATAAGGTCAGCCTTGGTAACAACAGTTTTGTTACCTCTCTTCAAACAAGACACATTGTAGCGTTCTGCGATATCCGTGTATTCGGGAGCCAAAAGAATAATTTCTTTATCGAACCACTTGCGATATTTAGAAACGCACTCTTCAAACTGCTGCCAGTTCAAAACACGCTGTTCACCGAGAGTGTGAAAATTAATAGTCAAGCCAGTAAGCTGAATAGCGGTTGAAAGACCACCAACCAGCTCACGATTATGAATAATTACAACTTCCTTATCGCTCTTCTTATTACCAAGAATTTCCAAAAGTCTTTCAGTAGCGTTAGAAGTACTCTCAGGTACTTCCTCAACCTTAGAAGAAGATTCAGTATCACCCGAAGTAGATTCTCTGATTGCTTCTGCCAACTTTTCATTCTTTGCCTTTTCTTCCTTAAGCTCGTTGCTCAAAGAATCAATAGTGGACTGGAACTTTGCCATCATAGCCTGAATATCTTCCAGCGAGATAGAAGACTGAGGAGCAGGAGACTCCTTAATAGAAGTCTCCGCATTCTCAGCAATTTGTTCCTTATTAGTTTCGTTTACAACTTCTTCTGTATTTTTAATAGTTTTCTTACTTACAGCCATTTTTTACAATCTCCTTTTAAACCTTTTAAACATATCTGGCTATACCAGACTTTTTATTTTAGTTGTTTAATCTATTACAAATTAATTGTAATTTATAAGATTAGATTAGGCAAGCTGAATAGCACCAAACTTGGAGCCAACAACGGCATCCATACCGACACGCATATCAACAGTGAAACCGTAGCAGTGGTCAGCAGCAAACATAGGGTCCTTCTCAACAGAAACAGTATTGCCCTCGAAGACAACCTTGATGGGCTTGTTCATGCCAAGAGGAAGCATATAAATAATATCATCAGGAAGAACGACTTCAGGAGTACCATTGATGGTGTTAGGAACAAGAGCGTTACCCAACTCAATCAGAGGAACCTTCTTGTAAGAAGGAAGGAAGCCATCCTTGATGATAGCAGAATCTTCACCATAACGGAAGCCAGAAGTAGCAGACTCCTTGGGAAGAACATCAGCGAGAGCAATAGCAGTACCAAGGGCATAAACATCAGCACCGCCATTGGCAAGCTTGACGTTACGAGCAGTGATGAGCCAGTTCTCGTCAGTCAAGCCGTTAGCCATATAACCAGCGATACCATCCTTGTTCTCACCAGCAGTGTTGTTGGTAATAACAGAAGCCATTACCTTAGCAAGACGAGCCTGAAGATAAGCAGCAAAAGAAGCACCAATCTTCTGAAGGAGCTTACCCCAGTCCAGCTTACCAGCAGCAACATGATACCAGTCAACATAAAGAGAAACCTGTTCACGACGAGCGGTAACAGTGTACTCAGTATTAGAAGCGGTCTGAACACCACCACGAGCAATACCTTCGGCAAGGCTGTTCACGATGAAGAGTTCATTGCTATCGACAGTGTATTTCGCGTTATCAATGTGTTTTTAATTTGTTTTTATGATTCATAATAAGCTTTAAATTTATTATATTTTCTTTCCATATACAAGTCAGCATCTTTGTATATCAAGTCCATAAATTTCTTGTTTTCTTTTTTAGAATGAGAACGTACTACTCTATTCTTTTCCTACCCTTTGGGGATATCAATGTGAAAATTAATATCTTGCTTTTTCAAGTATTCTATCAGCCCTTCACAAAATCCTATTGAAGACATTATGGTTGACTAAAAATCTAATTTTCCATTATCTTTTCTTCGACTAATACAAGCACATCCATCTCCATCAAAATATCCTCTAACAAAATGAGGAATTAAATCCTCCTTCAAAAAATCAGGAAAAGTGATGGTAAAAGTTTTATTTTGTGTTAATCCCCATTTTTCTAAAGATTCACACATATGTTTAGAAGCCATAGCTAAAATTAACATATGCCTTTCAACACCATCATCTTTATTAATATAATTAGATTCAAATAAAGGCTTATTACTGCCTACTTCCTGATTTATCTATTCTAAAATTTCTCTGTCTTGTTTAAACAGTGATAAAACAACGGTATTATTAATTCTATTATTATATCCATCTGCATAAAGAAACCCTAAAATATAAGCTTTGTTAGAAGTGTCTATTTCATCAAAATAGTTTTCATTCAAAGAATATTTTCTTTGGGCTTGTGAAACAGATTTTTGAATCCGATGTTTTTCTAACAAATAGTTAATCTAATATCTTTTACTATTAAATTTCTCTCCAATTTCTTTGGGAGACATATTATCTTCTAAATACATTTTCTTAATTTCAAAGAAATGCTCTTCTAATTCTAAATGATTCGTTTATTCACCTTTATATTAAACAAATTAAAAACTGTTAAATAAGAGTCGTTAATTCTTATCAACCTTGTGCTGTCAAGGTTCTTGTATTTTCATACAAGCTCAGACTATATCATCATCCTTATATTTTAGTATATAATACAACAAATTTCAATTATATTTATAAGGAGTCGCTCGTTTCGAATCACTTGATTCTACTCCCCTCAAGAGGGATAGTCTTTGAACAGTATCCTATTCGGATATATGCTGCTGAAGACCCATTTCATACACGTGATACTTAGGATTTAACCATATATCATCTGGTTAATTTTTTCTACTTTCGCAACATTCACACTTAGACATATTTCAATCTTATGTTGTAGTTTAACCAGTTTTAGGGATTGCCAGCAATTGATGCGATATAGGCGTTAATTATACGCACTACATACCGATTACTCGATATGCGGAGACTGCCATTACGCTACTCCAAAACCAACCTGAGTGACATCATAAAGCTGTTCATAACCCTCAGCAGCAACAGTAGGAACTACAGGGGTAATAGCACCAGCAAGGATGGTGTCAAAGGTCTCAAGGAAGCCAGTCTTCTTGTAAGTCATAGGAGACTTAACCATATCAAGACCGCTCCAAGTCATACCAGCATTCTCAACGCAGTACTTCATGAACTTCTCATTAAAATCACGATTAGCATCTTCATATTCAGGGGTATTGTTCTTACCCTCGATAGACTTCTGAGCAAGCGCGTAGCAAGTAGCAACCAAGCTATCAGCGATATCTTCGTTGAACTTGTTATAACTAAAAATTTGTTTCATAATAACAAAATCCTCCTTGTAATATTCGTAGATATTTTCTATCTATTAATTAATAAATATCATATAATTTATATTAAAGTATAAAATATAAATTAATTATTGTTAGTGATTATTATAATTATTACAATTAATTATTTAAATTACTCACTAACGACGGTGCAATAGAACTTTTTGCCATCGTTGACAGCGCCAACAATCTTGTCTCTAACATCCTCAATGTAAACGCAAAGCTTACCTTCAGCCTTAGAGTCAGCAATAGCCCACATACCATCGGAACCAGCAACAGCAAACTTACCGACTTCAGCAGCACTCTCAAAGTTATCATCACCAAGATAGAACTCATCACCAAGCTTGGCGCAACGAACGCGAGTCTTAACACCAGCGGGGCAAGGCATACCAGCAGTCTTATCGCCGATACGATACATAACACCCATAACATCGGCTTCGTTAACACCAACATAGTCAACAATACCAATACGACCCTCACCGTTATAAGGCTCGACCTCGCGAGTATTCATATCCTTAATGCCCTTGTAAACTTCATGGTCAATCAGATTGCCAATCTTAACAAGAGAACCATCAGCAAGTTCCTTGTCAGCGCAAACACCAGAAACGAGATAGCTCTTAACGTCTTCACTAGCCATCAAAATTTTCTCAAACAATTTCATAGTAAAGTTATCCTCCTCTTTTATTAAATCTTTCTAAGATTTTCAATTGCATTTTTAAGGACCTCAGCATCACTACCTGTACTAGCAGGAGCATTATTCTGAGACTTAACAATATCAGCAGAGAACTCTTTCTCCTTAACTTTTCTGCTAAGTTTTTTCTGAGCATAGAGAGCATCTGCAATTTTATGGTCAACAGCCTCGTTAAGCTCCTCATCGGAAGCATAAGTGCTGTTATCACAATTTTCTTTCATAAATGCCTTAATATTAGTAGCATTTTCCTCAGTCAAATCCTCTTCAGAATCAACCAAAGAGCAAGCCAAAGCATAAAGCTCGGCATTTTTCTTCGCATTAAACTGAGCATTAAGAGCGTTATACTTTTCAGTTAGTTCAGCAAAAGAAGTATTAAGGGCATTGAATCTCTCATAAAGTTCATCAGCAGTAAGTTGTTCATCACCAACAGCATAGTGGGTATCCTGAGCAACGATACTTTCACCAGAAGGTGTGCCGATTAAAATACTACCATCATCATGTTCTTTGAGAAGGTCAGTATCAACTTTAGGAGAACCAAGTTCCTCACCCTCAACCTGTCCATGGTCAGCATGAGATTCATCAACAGTTACGTCTGTGGCGGCAAACTGAGCTGGGTCATTGCATTCGACTTTCTTTTCGCCTTCATCACACTCAGCTTCAGTTTCCTTTTTACCATCGTCATCATTGTCATCATCATGCTCATCATCGTCATGGTCATCATCATTTTTATCATCTTCAGACTCATTCTCTTTATGACCTTCATCCTTATTACCATCATCATCCTCATGCGCACAAGTGCAAGGGTTGTTACCGCAGACTTCGCACTTGCCGTCTTCAGATTCACATTCCTTGGATTCAGTCTCTTTGTCACTCTCATCTTCAGGATTTTCATCCTTAGAGAGTACAATCTTTTCTTTAGTGTCCATGTCAACATTAGCGACATTTTCTTCATTGATGCTATAAGTGGCCTTAAAATTTTCATCATCAAGGCTAAAGCAAACAACACCGTCGTTAATTTCAGTGACACTATAATGAGAAGCGTTCTCATCAAGACCGCTATTCAGAAAAGATTCGAGAAGTTGTCTTTTCTCTTCATAGGTCATTGTTTTTGGTTCCTCCCCTCTTTGTTCATTATCCATTGTGATTTCGTCCACTTTTTCATTAACAACCCCATCATCAGAGACGGTGGAATCGAAATCCTCATTTTTATTATCTGCATCAGAACCAGTGTTATCTTCCAACTCTTTATAAGCGAAAGACAGACATTTTTCTTGTTTCTGATAAACAGCATCATTAATTTTATCAAGAATGGTTAAATGTGCATTAGGGATAGCTTCAGTAACAGCAGAACCAAGAATAGTAAATCCATCGAAAACGAATTTATCTATTACTTCGACTTTATTTTCGTCGGTATGACTCTCAAGAACTTCTATTTCCACAGAAATTTTCTTTTTAGTGTCCTTTAACAATCTTTTAACTTGTTTGTAAGCATACTTAGCCCAAAGGACACAAGTAAAATGCACCCAAGTTTGACCATCGTGTTCAACAATCTCAACCAAGTCTTCACTACGAATTACGCCAAGGGGGACTTCGCATTTACCGTTTGTAAAATCGAAGTAATCCTATTGCAATTCATTATCCCATCTATATTCCATTTCATGAGCTTTAAAATCATCATGAGCAACATCGAAAGCGCCAAGAGCGGGTTTGTTGTAGAATGTAGGTTTAGCGTCTTGCATAGCAGAGACAGGGAAATAACTGTTATTTCTATTAGGGTAGACATTAGAAATTGCGTAAACGTCGATAGCAATAAAGTCATTTTTTAACACATTCTTAATTTTCAAACTTTGCGGAGAAAGTTCAAATTTCAGAACTTTTTTATCCAATATTTTTCTTCCTCCTTTCCCCTTAAGATGTAAATGACGATGACAAAGAAGTCATAGCCATTACTCTATTATTCCAAGCTTCATTCTTCCGAACGTAGCAATTAGGAACAAGGTTGACTATATTAATATAGTCCAATATATCATCTGATGGCTCAAACCATTCTCCATTATTTCTAATTTTATATTGCTAAAATTTAGAATGAAGGTTTTCCTCATCAGCCATAGTGCCTTTCATATATCCTAAGATATATAATTGCTTATCGCTGCCAGTATTTAATTGTTTTAGTCTTTTCTGAACTGAATTTTTAGTATATCCTATTTTAATATTTTCCCCATTGGTTATAAAATAAACATAGCCCATTGTATAGTTTCCTATTTTGTATAGTTACCTAATTTACAATTTAGATTTTTGTAAAACCTTCAAATTCAGCGTCGAATAATTCAGGAGAAGTGCTGTACAGTTTAGCTTTTTGTCTCCAAATATCGCATTGATGGAGAAAAGAGCTAGCGACTTCTGCCATATTTTCCAGTACAATTACAAAAACCTTGCATGACTTGTTGTAATCTAAAAATTCAATAGTATCAAGAATTTTCCTCTTTAAAGATTCCATCTCTGTATAAGCATCATTAAAGAGTAATTCGATATTTTCATAAGTATCTTCATTAGAATTTAATGATTTACGAACAGGACGAACACCTTCTTGAATCATAGTTTCACTTAATTTGTCTGCGAAGATATCACTTGGAAATGCATGAGCAAATTTCAAGTGGAATACCTGAGAAGCGCAGGGGCAATTAAGTTCACAATCCAAGGCATAAGCCATATTATCAGCAATAGAATTCATTTGAAAGAAGCTTCCTAACAAATCATTTAAAGCTTCGACAACTTCTGGCGTATAGTTATTACTTACCATGATATTGTCCTCTCACTTTCCTTTTTATAGTTTCTCCATAATTCCTTTGACATCTTTTTTAATATCTTGAATATCGGATTTATTTTCTTCGATTTTCTGGAAAACGATTCCCATATTCTTTTCCAACTCATAGGTACGAGTAATTAGATTGTTGTGAGCATCCACTTTGCGTTGTAATTGCTCGATTTTATAGTTAGTCAATTTATTGGTAGTTATAATACCGCCAATAGTACCAACACACGTTCCGATAAAGGAAATTATAGCAATTATAATTGTAGGGTCCAATTCAATCGACCTCCTTTACGAAAGACTGAAAAAAGGGAACAATCAAGCTTTCTCAATTATTAATTCTCCCTTTTCGTCCTTATTAAAGACGAAACTTTTTTGACATTGTGTACAAATGTAAAACTGTTTATCAGGAGAAACCATTAACTTTTTAGTGCTTTTTTGCAACGTGGTATTAGAGTCTAAGGGATTATGATTACAACAAGGTTCAGATTGTGTAGTGTGCTTAACACGCCATCTTTTCTCTTTAAATGTTTTAATCAAATTCACACTTTTAGTCCTTTACTTTCTTTGGAATCATATGTGTAAAAGCGCTCATATCATTAATACGAGACTCATACATTTCTTCCAAGCATTCGTTACAAATTACATCTTCATCTTCATTCAGTTCTTTTCCGCAAATTTGGCACTTTTTGATATTATATGAAAACTCCTTAATGTCGGAAACATTAGTTCCAGCATTGGAAGAGTTACCAGTATTATCGTTGGTAATTTCATCGTCATTCAACTTTGGTCTACCAACAGGGTTAGCAATTAAGTTTTCTTGGTCCAAAACTTTCTCCACTTTGATATCTAATGCTTTAAGGTAAGCTTTAGCTTGCTGATAATCATCAACAGTCATACCGTTAGCAGATAAAAGTTTAGGAATAAAACCTTCCAAACCAGACACAACTTGTTCTCTAAGAATTTTAATATCTTCACGAATATTAAAGATATCACCCCAGAGAGAAACTTTCCATTGGAACTTCAAATCGAAATTCTTATTAATCATTTCGTTTAAAAAGCTTTCGTATTGTCTGGTAAGATAATCAATTCTAGCAGCCTAAATATATTGAGCAGCCTTAACAGAAGCGATAGAAGGTTTATCAGTAATACTCATAAGAGCAGAGTTACCAGAAGTGGCAATTAAGTCTCTGGTTCTATCATAAATGATATCCATTGATTCAGGCTGGTTTTCAAGAGTGTGCATTTCAAAATCTTGGAAGGGAGCAAAAAACCCTAAAATATTTCCAGAAATGTTGCTTTCAAAGAAATCTTGATATCCAAGAATTGTGTCAGGGGTAATAACAGTAGCATCGCTTCCCGCTTTAGCATCCTTAGTAATGGGTACAGTCGCAGTTAATACACTGTTAACACCCTTACTAAGCAAACTAGCTTGTAACCATTTATAATCATCTAAGTCTGTCAAATCATCAAACAGACCAATGGTATCAGGAAATGCATTAGGATGAGAGCCATCAAAATAGAATGTATAACACAAATCTTGAGGTAATCTTACCCAATACATATAGTTTTCTCCATTACTTTCCAAAATGTGACCATCTGGTAATTTAGCTTTAGGAGAAATTCTCTTTTTCTTAGTTTTCTAATCTATGACAACAACACCTGTTTCCAGCATTTGATTCCAGACATCCTGAATAAATTGAGGATACTGGCTAACATCGTAAGCTGGTTGAAGGAAGATTGCCATATTAAAAGCAATAGTAAACTGTTGCTTACTACCGAAACCAATCAGTTTAACCATATCGGTATTAAGTTTCTACATGACGAAGAAATTAACGTCGTTCTTATCATAACTTGTACGAGGGAGATAAGAAGACTTACCTTCCAAACTCACCTAAGTAGTAATAGTTTTCAAAGTTAAACTTGGATTAAAAGCTTTCAAAATTTTATCTACCTTTTGACTTTCTTTCTTAAAAGCCTCAGTAGACATATCTTTTGAATCAACATATTCAGGGATATAATAATAATTAAACAAGGGAGTATCTCTATTAAGTTTTACTAAAATATTGTAAACATAATTAGTATAATACAACCACATACTGATTCTCTGAAAAGTCATTTCAGAATTTTCAGGATTACTCAAAGCATTCTGTAATTCTTCAGACTGAACTTTTTGAGCTTTAGCGTTAATTTGTTTAATACGTTGATTCTATAAAAACGGGTTATTTAGTTGACTCCAAGACATAGCCCAAGCGCCAGCCAAATTATCAAAACCAGTAGAGGCATATTTACCAAAAATATTAGCCCATCTTTGCTGAATAGCCTTTAATGAAACGTCCTCTTCAGATTTATCCTGAGTCATAGTAATCATTTTAGCTTCTTCATTTACGACAGCTTTAGGCGATTCAACTTTTTTGGGTCTTCCTCTTTTTTTGGGACTATCCAATATTATTTCCTCCCTTCTTATTAGTATTATTAGTCATCTGTGACTTTTTAGCTTTTTCTTGTTCAGCTAAAATATGTTCGAAATTATCAAGAGCTTTCATAGTATCTCTTAATTTCTGTTGTCTTTCTATTTCATATCTTTGTTTTTCAATAGCAACCAAATTATCCCTACACCATTCGATAACAAAATCATTTTCATTCACGATGTTTTTTTCGTTGACTTCTCTAATAATAAAATTGCGAGATGGTTTTAGAGTTTTTTTTAATGTCGCATAAGCTTCATCTTTTAGTTTATACTGAGCCAAAGCCAAGTAAAGATTATTCTCTTGATAGATAAATTTATAATACTTTCCAATTTTAGAAAGCATTGATTCAAAACTATCGGTATTAAAATCACCGATTATTTTATAGACCATATGTATACTCCTTATATTAAAATATGTCCTCTATAATGAATATTAATCATTTTTAATATTAATAATTAACAAGCAGTTAATAGTAAATTGATTAATCTGCACAAACAAGACACATTATTCCTTTATTAACTTGTTGAACTTTATACTCCTCTATGGTATCATCAAAATACATCCCGTTAAAAAATACCAAATAAAAGGAGATTTTTAATTATGACTTTTGGCTACATTCGAGTAAGCACTGACCAGCAGACTGTTGAAAACCAGCGTTTTGAAATCAACCAATATTGTGAAAAGCATGGAATGAAAATTGATGGTTGGATTGAAGAAACAATTTCTGGTACAAAGAATCCCGAAAAGCGCAAATTGGGCAAACTTCTTAAAAAGGTACAAAGCGGAGACATTATTATTTGTTCTGAAATTTCTCGACTTGGTAGAAGTCTTTATATGATTATGGATATTCTTTCCTTATGCATGGAAAAGGGTTGTCAAGTGAGAACAATTAAAGATGGATTTGTATTGGGTGATGATATCCAGAGCAAAGTATTAGCGTTTGCTTTTGGACTTTCTGCTGAAATTGAGCGCAATCTTATCAGCCAGCGAACCAAAGAAGCTCTTGCCATGAGAAAAGCGAGTGGTGTAAAACTCGGTAGACCTAAAGGCTCATTAGGAGAAAGTACAAAGCTGACTCAATATGAAGAGACCATTAAGACTTTAATTGTTGAACAAGATAATTGCTATGCAGATGTAGCAAAACTTTTTCATGTTAATCGTTCCACAATGAAACGATTCTGTGATAAGAGAGGTTATTTCAGACCCAGCATTGTAGAAAAGAACCAGCGCAAAGCAGAGAGATTAGAACGCGAACGCATTGAGAAAGAATATAAAGACAAGCTTCTCGAATTTGACGATGAAGATTAAATAAAATTAACTTACAAGAGGGAGGGTTAAACACTCTCCCTCTTTTCTTTTTTATTTACTATGGATTAAATCTTTTTCAAATAAGCAAGACTAATCCAGCCTCTACCATCAGCAAGTCTACCCCAAGCAGTACCAGAAACTTTCTTTTCTTCGACAATTTTAACAATTGTATTATAAGCTACCGCACCATTCTTATTGTAAGAAGTACCAGCACCTGTTCTAATATTTACACCTGAAGTGGCAGTAATCTTGCCCTAATAAGCTTTAAAAGTATTAGTTGCAGAAGAAACCTTCTTAATATAAGTCAGACTAACCCAACCGCTACCGTCAGCCAATTTTCCCCAACCATTATCTTCAAGAATAATAGAGACGCCTTCACCCTTTTTAAGAGTCCCAGCAATAGAAGCTGAGACAGAGGGACCCTTACGAATCCTTAATACAGAAGCAGTAACAGTGCCAGAATAAGATACAGTTGTTTCAGTATTTGTGGGTGTAGATGGAGTTACTTTTTTACCCATCTTAGCAGCAACATCTTGCCTAAAAGTATCCATGCTTTTACCAAAACGAGGAAGCCAGTTACGAGGGTCAGCATGATTAGATGCAATACCTCTCTGATGTCCTTCATAATGTCCGATAATCACGCCATCTTTTAACGGGTCAAAATTATATAATTGACAAATATAAGCAGCAAATTCAACTGCTTCCTTATATACTTTATTGAAATAATTAGCGTCTGTTAAAGCATCCTCACAAAGTTCTACTGATATGTGAGTATTATTTGCACTACCTTTATTTCCTTTACCACAATGCCACCCTTTATAGTTCCAAGGTAATGTTTGAACAGTAGCAACCTCGCCATTAGCAAGTTTGCCAATAAAAGCATGAACACAAACATTTGTTCTAGGATTGTTCCAAGCTGTGCCACCGTTGTTTCTGCCTAACTATGAAATTAAAGTGCTATAATTACTATTATTAGTAGCTGGTTGAACATATCTTTTCAAATTAGGGTTATTGGCACCAGTACTATGAATCATCAAACCCTTTGGAGTAATTTTTACTCCTTGCTTATAACATCTATTCTATGTAAAAAGACATTTTAATAATTTCATTTTTAACTCCTTTTAAATCTTTTACTCCTGAATAATACTTTGAATGATAGGAGTAATTGCTTCAATACCATATTTATCAGCCAACTGATTTATAAAATTCAAACTTATCTTCATTCTATTTTCCGCACGCTCTTTAAAACAATAACACGCATTATATACAGCGACTTCGCCCCAAGATAATCCAACAACAGTTGCAAAAGAAGCTATATCAGCTCCAAATGGGCCAAAGAATATACACAAAACAAACAAAATTGTCAAACTTATTGTAGCAATCCAAGAGATAATTCCCCACTTCTTCATGGTTGGAGTTTTCTCCATGGCTCGCTTAAATCTTTCAAATAATGAAATTCTTTGTTTTCCCATAATTATTCTCCTTCCTTTCATAAGTGTGTAATATTTACTATATTTATCTCACAATAACATCTAAATACATCATGCAAGACATCTTGCACATTTTTCGATACTATTTCGTGCAACAAATCACATTTTTCTCAAAGTTGCTTTTAATTGGGAATTTTGTGCAACTTACCTCTTTTTTGTTGCATTTTTTGACTCTAACGCAACTACTTTGTTTAAGTAAAGTGGACGTATTTGAAAGGTCTTTTGAAAATCTAAAATTTTTAATTTAGGTTCTCAAAACAATTCTCAAAGATATATGTTGTCAAAATACGCCGATAATCATTTGTCAATTCAAGTATTTCGGGCTGGGTCATCTCCATCTTTGCAAACCAAAACTGTTACCCCAACTACTTCAACTACGACATATTCTCCTAGTTCTGGTTACGATGGATTTTCTAATTTTACTGTTAATGGAGATAACAATTTAATAAGTGGCAATATCAAATCAGGGGTGTCTATATTTGGAATAAACGGAAATTATAGTGCAAATTTGGTTGGAACGGATAAACTTTCCGTTTCAGGAGGTGGTAACAAGATTAGAACTCTTACATTTACTGCTAATTCTATACCTTTTACTCCTTCTTGTTTAATCGCCAGTTATAGATTTAGTTTGGGAGTATCAAGTTCAGATACAGATTATTTTGTTTCATCAATAACTTGTTTTAAAAATCCAGAATTTTGTTAGCTTACTTATATGTTCTATATGGATAGTCCACGGTCGCCAGAAACTACTTTTTCTGGAATATTTGATTCTACTGGAATTAGTGAAATAATGTCTATAAATTGGGTAAGAACAGGTGTTACTGTAACTTTTAATTCTAATTCGAAATATTTTTTTCTTAGAAATTATTATTTTGTATTATTAGGTTCTTGATGTTGCATTTAATCGCC
>ERZ808240.51-NODE-51-length-148328-cov-6.258031_pt1 | contig 148328 bp, 132 predicted proteins | sample MGYA00521084_ERZ808240 | MGnify/ENA primary metagenome ERZ808240 (study PRJEB31516, sample SAMN03275571) | gut metagenome | biome: mammalia-associated habitat; material: feces | host: Papio cynocephalus | place: Kenya | collected 2012-08-06 ...
GAGCGCCACCTTGCCAAGGTGGAGGTAGCGAGTTCGAGCCTCGTCAGCCGCTCCATTTTTTATGGCGACATAGCCAAGTGGTAAGGCAAGGGTCTGCAAAATCCTGATGCCCCAGTTCAAATCTGGGTGTCGCCTCCACGAAAAAGCACTTAAGCTTTAAGCTTAAGTGCTTTTTCAGTTATATTCGCCTTACGGCGAGTGGTATTGCTGCGCAGTGATATTCGGCTTTCTGCCGAGTGATATTCGCTTCGCGAGTGTGAGCGCGAATATAATATCACTGTGAGCAAAGCGAACAATATCACTTTTGCGGCAGGCAAAAATATCACGTCGAGCACGGCTCGGCATATCACTATCTCTTCACAGGTTATAATTTTTATGATATAATTCGTTCGGGTGATAACAAATGGCGGACAGCGTTTTGCGTTATAAATCAAAAGAATTGGCCAAGCAAATTGTATTCCTTTGCCAAAGCGTTAAAGCAAAAAACAAAGAATCAGTTCTGACAAACCAGCTTTTGCGTTCCGGCACAAGCATTGGAGCAAATATTCATGAGGCTCAGTACGCCCAAGGTAAAAAGGATTTTATCTCAAAATTGGAAATAGCACAAAAGGAATGCTTTGAAACAGAGTATTGGCTTGAGCTTCTTTTCGAAACCGGTTATATTGCAGAATCAACATATAAGCCTCTGCAAAACCAATGCGGTGCAATCAGAAGAATATTAATTTCCTCGCTTAATACTGTAAAGAGGGCTGCAGATGAATAAATGGATCAAAGAGGAATGGCGCTTTCGGGTTGAAGTAACCGATGGCTATGCAAAAGATTGCAGACTCGGTCTCGAAAAAGGTGATGTTTTTTCTTTTGAATATGAAACTCCGCATGGATTTTGTCCCCGTGCAATATCTGAAATATATACATACTGTGAAATCATTCGCTGTGGAGGGAATTTTACCTATCGGGGTTCAAAAGAAAAGTATTCGATAGATGTTTCGTGTCCCTGTAATTGTATAAGGTTTCGTTTGCTTGCAGTTCCGAAAGAATAATTGTGCGATTTCGTTGCGCAGTCACAAAAACCAGCGGACGGGTCATTTTGATCCGTCCGTCAGTTCCACCTCTCCGAAAAAGCGAGAAAATACAAAAGGCAAGAGGTACCAAGCACCGACTTCGATTTTTCGTGTGCAATCGAACCGGAAAACACTTCGGTTTTCAGATTTTTATAAAAAACCAGCTGCCATTTTGCCAGCGCAGTTGATTTTGGATACGGTTTGTGCCATAATAGCAAGCATAGACAGACTGAAATTTGTTTTTGCGAGATTGGCAAGTCCGTATGAAATAATAGCGTATATGTGCCGGAGGTACGATATGAAAATCAGAGAGTACACGGAAAACGACATAGAAGCGATGGTTCGCATTTGGAATAAGGTTGTGGAAGAGGGGGTCGCCTTCCCGCAGGAGGAATATCTCAGTGAAGAAAGCGGAAAGAAATTTTTCGCAGAGCAAAGCTATTGCGGCGTTGCCGAGGACGACGGTTCGGTTGTGGGACTGTATATTCTTCACCCTAATTACACCGGCCGTTTGGGTAGTATTTCCAATGCAAGTTATGCGGTAGATTCCGGTTGCCGCGGCAAGCATATCGGAGAAAAACTGGTTTTGGACTGTCTGGCGCAGGCGAAAAGACTCGGATTTAACCTCTTACAGTTCAATGCCGTCGTAGAAAACAACGTCCACGCCCGTCATCTGTATGAGCGGCTCGGTTTTATACACATTGGGACCATTCCGAAGGCATTTCGCATGAAAGACGGCTCCTTTGAGAACATCTGCCTATACTATCACGAGCTTTGATTCACACGATTTAAAATTATACCAACCGCAAAAAGCAGCGGACGGGTCATTGGGATCCGTCCGCTGCTTTTTCATTCCGAAAACCCGCGTCGTATCGGCGGCGCCCGGTCCGCCTACTCCTTCGCCGAACACAGAACCGAGGCATAGAACATCCCTTCCCCGGTTTCAAACCGGCAGCGCCCGTTATACTGCTCGGCGATGCTCCGGACCGATCCGGTCCCCAGCCCGAAGCCCTTATGCTTTGACGAGACGAATTCGCCGCCGGGCGTACGCCTGAGCGTGCCGGTGAAGGTATTGTCCACCGTCACGCAAAGGGAGCCGCCGACCGAGCTGGCTCGCACGATAATGCGCTTACGCGCGCCGGTTTCCGCCTTGCAGGCATCCAGCGCATTTTCCAGCAGATTGCCGAACAAAACGGAAATATCCGTCTCCGACACCACCGTGTCGGCGGGAATCTTCGCTTTCACGATATAATCAATCCCGTTATCCTTGGCCTGCTGGGCAAAATACAGCAAAACCGCATTGGCGGCCACGTTTTCGCAAAACCGCACCAGGGAATCATCCGGCAGACTGCTGTTGTACTCCCTGAGATACTCCCGCAGCGCGTCCAGCTCGCCGTTATTCAGATACTCCTGCATAATCGCGATATGGTGCCGCACGTCGTGCTTGGAGCGGCGCGCGTCGGTGATCTTCTCCTGCAGATTCTCATACTGCACCGCCTGCATGGTCAGCTGGTGATTCTTCTCCTGCAACGCCAGCGACTTGTTCTTTTCCAGGATCAGGCGGGTCACCACATAATAGATCAGTATGGCGCCCACATTGATGATAAAGAGAAACACCGTGTTCTTCGGACGCAGGGCAATTTCCAGCGCCGAACGGGACACCACCCCATAAAACGCAAAATACCACATGAAGTAGAACGTGGCCGGGATCAGCCACAGATACCGCCACTCAAAGCCGGACGGTTCTTTTTCCACCGCCGGGGTGAATACCGATTTCATATACAGAAACACCGGTACGGCAAGAACAGTCTCAACGCCCAAGAGCATCAGCGAGAATGACCAGCGGTAGTTCTGCATTGCCAAAGCCGGAAACAGCATCCCCTCAAAGCATTTGGCGGAGATCACGGCGAGATTGGCAAGGTTGGAGATCATCAGCAGCGTGAAAAGCGTCTTGCCGAAATGCTTTTTAACGGCGAGGAAATAGAACACGGCATACAGAGCCGTGCTGACCGCGCTGGCTATGGCAGCGTGATCTCCGGGCACAAAGCTGACCCACGCGCCCAGCAATATCTGGATGACCGTGAGCGCTCCGATCAGGCACCCGGTAACCCCCCTCGAAAACCGCAGACTGCGGCGAAACGGATACAGCGCCAGCACCAGGAACGGCAGAAAATTCAGCAGGGAATACACCACGATCTCAACAATCCGGTAGGCAGGCGGCATCATTCCCCACCCCCTTTTCGGAGCTGATCGAAGCGAAAGGCGGAATAGGCGTCGATGGTCTCTTTGGCTCTGCGGCGGCTGATGGGAATGCGGCTGCCGTCGCGCAGCGTGAAGGTGTCGCCGCTCTGCGCCGTCACCTCATACAGGTTGACAACGACCCCCTTGGTGGGGCTGAGGAAATACGGATAAGCGCACAAAAGCGCCTCGATCTGAGAAAAGGCGGTCCGTACCACAGTGTCTTCTCCCCGCTTATTATGCAGCGTGACGCAATGGGCGGCACAGTCCGCATAGAGGATGTCCCGCAGCACCGCGCTCGTACCGTCCGGCAGCTGCACCACCCGCCGCTTTTCGATCTGGGTCAGGTCGATGCGATCCAGCATGGCCTTTATCCGTTCCCGGTCAAAGGGCTTGTGCAGATAATAGCAGGCGTTCACCTCATAGCTCTCGCTGGCGAATTCGTTACTGGTGGTGCAGAATACCAACTTCACATCCCGATCGGTCCGGCGTATCTCCCGCGCCGCCTCCATGCCGGTGATCCGATCCATGAATATGTCCAGGATCACCAGATCGAAAGCCTGCGGTTTCCATGCCGCCAGAAACGCCTCGCCGGACGGATAATACAACAGATTAACCTCATCGGCGAGCAATTCCCCCAGATAGATCTTCAGACGGTCGTACATCGTCCTGTCGTCGTCCACAATAGCGATCTTCAATGCAAGCGCCCCTCTTTTTTTACAATACCGCAGACAAAGCAATCGGGATACAATCGTTTTTTCGGCAAGCCGCGCGTCGGCTTTGTTGTCCTCCCCTCAGAATACGCCAGTATTCTACGGTCGGGCAACCCGCCGATACAACACGCGGCTTGCCGAAAATCTTCGACCGGATACGGGAAGATTTTTTCGTATGATCAATCGAAAAACGCAGCAATACTGTCGTATTGCGCGTGATGAGACAAGCAAAACGGAAAAATATTCCGTTTCGGCAACGGTTGTACCCCAATTGCTTTGTCTACCGATCCCGCTGCCCCCATTATACCACAGGTTCGTGAAAAAACAACGGTGTCCGGTGCAATTTCCGGCCGCTTGTGCTCTTTTTGAGCCGCTTGTGCCGATGCGGTTGCGCTTTCTCTCTCTTTACAATAGAATATAGAGGTAGATTTGTGCCTGTGAGGAGGTGTCTCATGCAGTTCGCCGTATACGGAATGCCGACAGACTGCGAGGAGCTGACCCGCGCGCTGGCCGCACTGCCCGATTGGTGGTATCGCCAAATCCAGGTGGCCGATTACCCCGACTATGACCGCTTTATCGCCGGCTTGCGAGACAGCCCGCCGGACTGCATCGTGATTGCGATGAACGGGGCGGACGGTATGGAGGGAGTCATCGCCGCCAAAAGTATGTGCGAAACGGTGCCGGTCATATGGTTTTCCGATGATACCGGATTCGGCGTGCAGTCCTACCGGCTGGGCTGCGCCTATTTCCATGAGAAGCCCATATCGCCGCAGCATCTGTCCGCGGCCATTGCCAAATGTGTGTAAAGGAGTAACGAGATGAACACGAAAATGACACTGGAAAAGCGGATCCTTTCTGCGCTGCTGACGGTCGTCCTGGCGTTTTCCATGATGCCGCTGTCGGTATTTGCAGCGGATGACTCTGTCGCCGAAGTGACGGTCGGCGGCACGACCACGCCGTACAGCGATCTTGCGCGGGCATTCAACGCTGTGCAATACGCCTCGGGGAGCGTAACGGTAAAGTTGCTGGACAATGTTGACAATTTTTATACCGGCTTTAACAAGAGCGACGGCGTCCAGTTTAACAGCGGCGATGTTACGTTTGACTTAAACGGTCACTACCTTCTCAGATACAACAACGCCGCCGGAATCAACGCCAATAAAAAGGCTGTGTTTTATGTAACGGGCAGTGCTAAGCTGACCGTTATGGACAGCGTCGGCGGCGGCGAGATCATGCAGCCGCTGAGTGAGCCTGCATTGATCGTTGATTCAGGCGCTTCGCTGACGGTTTTGAGCGGCACGATCACAAACACCGGGGCAGGCTACGGCATCCGTATTGACGGCGGCACACTGACCGTCGAAGGCGGCACGATCAAAAGCGCATTCGACACGGGTATTTGTGTCGGCGGCGGCACGGTGACCGTGACGGGCGATGCTAAGATCCACAGCGAAAAGTACAATGCCCTGCTGATCACCGGTGAGAGCAGTGTTACTCTTTCGGGCGGCACCTATACGACCAATGGAACAAACAAGTCCAGTATCCTGACCAATGTCGGCAAAGTTACGGATCTTTTGGCTGACGGCTTCCGCTATGCCGATGCTAATGGTCTTGATATTGCCATTACCGAGGACGGTCAGGGGACAGACTCTGCTCATGTCACCGTATCCGATTTCGGCATAAAGTATATTGATGCCGATGGGGCAGAGCAAAAATGCACCAGCTTTACCGAACTTACCGATGCAGCCACAGGGGATTTGTCCGGATGGTATGCCGTCACGGGAACCGCGAATATAGAAGGTGCCATCGGTGTTACCGGAGGCAATACCCTGAACCTGATTCTTTGCGACGGGGCAGAGCTCAGCTTGACCCACACCCTGTATATGCTCGGCGGTTCAACGCTTAACATCTACGGGCAAAGCGACGGTACCGGCACACTAATCGTCGAATCAAGTATCTGCCAACCTGCCATAGGGATTATGGCGGGTTTCTCCGGCGGTACTGTTACCGTAAACATTTACGGCGGCACTGTCACCGCAAAGGTAACCGAAGGCGCTCAGCCAATCGGCTTGGTTCCCTCTGTTACTGCCGGCAAGGTTACTGTCACCATTGCCAAAGGTATGAAATGCGTGAAGACCGATGACCAAAATACGGCATATGCCTACAACAATACCGACGGCACATCCATCACCATTACAAAATGCACCGAGCATACATGGTCATATACAGAAATAACCAACGATACCCACAACCAGACCTGCGACCTCTGCGGTACAGCAGAAACCGGTGTTGCACATACAACGGCAGGATATAAATACATCCGTACAGATATACACCGCCTGATTTGCGCTTGCGGGAAAGATTACAGTACAGAATATCACACGTATACCTATGCTCCCAACAGCGACGGCTTGACCCACACGGCGACCTGTAAATGCGCATATGCGGTAGACGATATTGCACATACCTATAAGGGCGAAGACGAAGCTTGCATATGCGGTGCGGTTCATTCGGCAACATACGACGGAAAGAACTATGCTTCACTGCAAAGTGCCGTTGACGCCGCCGCACCTGTCGGCGGTACGGTAACCCTTGCGCAGCAGGTAAATGAGAATGTTGTCGTCACCGACGGTACTGTCACAATTGACCTTGGCGGTAACAGATGGAGTGCCGATATTTCCTATAGTAAAAAGGGTTATGTTCCTTTGACCGTAAACGGCGGCAGCGTTACCTTGAAAAACGGAAATCTTTTTCAGGGTTCGTCCACTTCTACCTACGAAACCGGCATTGTGATAAACGGCGGCAGTGTGACGGTAGAGGAAGATGCCCGCGTCAGGGGCGGTGTGCCTGACAGAGACAGTCTGTGTCCTTCTATCACTCTTAACGGCGGTGCCCTTATGCTCAAAGAGGGTGCAGCCCTGCTGAGCGGCTTAACTGTGCCGGAGGGCAAGGTGCTGGCGGATTATCTTTCTGAGGGAACGGCCTTTGTCAAGTGCAGTTATGATAATAACAGTAACATCGTGACCGTCTCCGACCCGCAGGAGTTTGTTCCCGATGTGTATACGGCAAGCAAGAACACCGGGGGAATGGCGGTCGTTTCCCATACCCACGATTTCAGCAACGATGCAAATACCTGTGTCTGCGGATTGACCTGCCTCCACGACAGCGGCAACGACCGCGAGGCAAGCTACTTTGAAAAGGCGATCTGCTCTGTCTGCCACTGCGAATACGGCGATTATGTGCAAGATACCACTGCCCCCACGGGCGAAATCAAAATCAAAGACCTCACCTGGTGGAAAAAGCTCCTGAACACCATTTCCTTTGGCTTGTTCTATAAGGAAACGGTGACGGTAGAGATTACCGCCACCGACGACAGCTACACCCAGTCCGGCTATGACAAGACAAAGCACGCGGTAAAGATCGAATACCTCATTTCGACCGAGCCTTTGAGCGAAGAAGTGGTGAAAAAAAGCGCTTTCAATGCGTATGATGGGTCGTTCGACATTTCCGACGACGACCAGTATGTGATCTATGCAAAGCTGACCGACCACGCCGGCAATGTGGCGTATGCCTCCACCGATGGCTTTGTCATTGACACGACCCCGCCTGTGATCGAGGGCTATGAAAACGGCGAAACGGTCAATGTCTGCGGCTCGTTAACCCTCACATTTGTCGATGCGAACCTTGACAAGGCGACGCAGTATGTGGAGGATTGGCCTTATGGAGATCCTGATTTTCTGCTCCCCTTGATCGACGGCAAATATACATTATACCCCACGGATACTTATGTTATAAAAGCCACCGATAAGGCGGGCAATGTGACGACCGTAACATTCAATGTGGCAAAAGAGCACGATTTCGACCCCGAAACCAAAAAGTGCCGCCATTGCGGGCAGAATGCACTGGTTGAACAGACAATCGACGGAGCAACGACGCTTTATGACAGCTTTGACAGTGCGATAGACGCCATGCCGAAAGCGAGTGAATATGAAAGCGCAGAGCATAAACTGCTGGGGGATCTTACAGGCAATGTTATTAATTCTTGGAGTTACGGCAAGCGGGTTATTAACCTAAACGGTCATACATTCAACTTTACATTTGGCGGTTTCGCCGCCATCGAAACCGTTGATATGTTCCTTGTCGGCGGCGGAACAATGGATGGGAATTTCTATGTGCAGAATGACGGAGCATTGACCGTGGACCTGGGCGACGGCAAACTGAAAAAGCTCACACAAAACAGCGGAACGCTCAAGGTTGTTTCGGGTACGGTGGACACTCTGGAGGTCTCCTACAATGAATACGGCGACCATGGAACCATAAGAGAAACTGCGCTTTGCGGCGGCCATTACGGCGAGATCAAAATCGTTGATATCGACGGACTTACCTGTGCTGACCTGCTCGAAGAGAGCTACTGCTTTGAGGGTCTGACTCTTGAGCAGGCAAAGGTAACGGAGCTTAACAATGTGACGGTTGATCTGTGCTATCATGAGCGCAGAGACCAAAACTACTTCTGTCCGGACTGCGGCATACAATTTGTCGCTGCTGTCAAAATAGGAAATGTGGAAACGCTGTTTGACACCTTTGAGAGAGCTATCAGCTATGCCGAGAAGAATGCCGGTTGCACCGTCAAGTTCTTGCAGGATATTACGCTGAGTAGGGCGAATATCGGTTCATGGATCTATAACTACTATATTAATCTTGCAACCGGTACTTACACGCTCGATCTTGCAGGGAAAGCGCTGACCATAGGAGACGGAGGGGAAGCACTTCAGGGACTCACAGTGACCGGCGGCTGTGATCTGACCGTTACCGATACGGTCGGCGGCGGAAAAATCAAGAGCAGCAGATGGGGCGAAGTTTTTGAAGTTCGTTCTGACGGTCATCTGACGATTGAGCGCGGCGACTATACCGAGCTTTCAAGGGCTTTGGCTAATGGACCTGACAGCTTGACGATCAAGGGCGGTAAATTCAAGTGTGTTAGCAGCAGGGAAGACAGAAACTCAGTATCTCCGCTGACCTATCTTGCCGACGGCTGTGCATTTATGATGTATAAAAAAGATAAATATGCAAACGAAAGCAATGTAGACAGTCAATACATCTCAGGAAGCGGCACGCAGTATTGGATCAAAGATGTTTCGGTCGTACCTGCACCGCAGACCATTGACGAACAGCCGACCGACCTTAAATTCTACCTGACTTCAATGGCAGCCGACAAATATGTGAAATTAGTTGTCTCCACAATCGAGCAATGGCAGGGCAAACAGTTTCGGATGAGCCTTGAAAAGGCAGACGGTACGGTTATACAAGAAAATGCGGTCACTGCGTTTGAAAAACAAGAGATAACTCTTTCGGCAGTGAACTTCACGGCATCCGATTCCGGCTCGTACCGCGTAAAGCTTGAAATTAACGGGTATGTGCTCTATTCCGATACCTTTAGCATCACTGTTGCAGTCTGCGAGCACCCGGGCTATGACGAAACCACGCATAAGTGTACCCAGTGTGGCTGTGACCTTGCGGCGGCAGTTGTTAAGGACGGCAAAACGACCGGATATGTGATCTTTGCAGACGCCCTTGCGGCGGCGCAGACCGACGAAAACAAGGGCTGTGTGCTTTGGCTTTTGGCCGATGTGACGGGGAAGGTCGCCGTCAGCGGCGGCGACTTCAAGCTTGGTCTCAACGGCTATACCGTCGACGTACTCAATGTTACAAAAACCGCCAAGCTGAACGTGTTCGGCGGCACGGTGAACGGAAACGTGATCGTTGCCAAGACCGCAAGTCTGACCGCATCGGCTCTCAACTTCATGGGAACGGTCGGTGACAACGGCAGTAACAGCACATTCATTGATTGTGTATTTGCGCAGGCACTGAACGCCAGGGGTAGCTATACCAACCTCAACAACTGTACAATAAACGGTGCGCTTAATGTTTCCGGCAACAAGGTTACGCTGACCGCAAGCACGGTATACGGCAAGACCACCGTAAACAACGGCGGTTTGCTCAGATTTATGGGCAACGGCGGCAAATACGGCGAGACCCTTGTAAAATCCGGCGGCACACTTGAAGTATATTCAAACAATACTGTCAGCGGCAAGCTCACGGCAGCGTCGGGCAGTAAGATGACCCTCTCGGGCGGTGTTTATACCGAAGTGGCAGTCGCAGACGGCGCTGATCTGACCGTTTCCGGCGGTCAATTTACCAAGATCACCGTTGCCGGCAAAAAGCTCATCGACTATCTTGCAGAGGGTAAGGCTTTCGAGGATATGAACAACGGCTTTATCATCGACGGTCGTGTGGGCATTGCCGGAGATGTCCGGGTCGTCAGCCACACCCATACCTGCGTATGGAAAACCAACACCCATGAAAAGCTCTGCGGCTGCGGCTTTGTGGAAGCTGTCGATGCCGATGCGCCGGTCATCTCCGGCATCGCGAACGGCCAGACTTACTATGGTGCGGTAGAATTCTCCGTGACCGACGCCAACGACTTCACCGTGACGGTGGACGGCAAGGCGGTACAGCTGACACTGGGCAGTTATATCCTTATGCCGGACAATGAGTCGCATACCGTTATCGCCACCGACGCCGCCGGGAACACCGCAAGCGTCACGGTGTGCGTGAACCAGCTCTATAAGGTCACTTTACGCAGCGGAGCGGGATACACCCTCAGCGGCGAAGCCCTTGCCGGTTACGGCACAGACTATACCTTCACCCTGACCATTGCCGAGGGGTATTCCAAAACCGATAACTTTATGGTGGATGTCAACGGCGCGCCCATGCGCTCCGACAGCGGCAGCTACACGGTTCCCACTGTGACGAGCGATCTTGTCATCACCGTTTTCGGCATAGCGGACACCACCCCGCCGTCGGCGGAAATCACCGTCGGCACCAACAAGTTCCGTTCCTTCCTGCACACCATCACCTTCGGCCTGTTCTTCAAGGAGACGCAGACGGTGCAGGTGACCGCAGCCGACACGGGCAGTGGAATCAAAAAGGCCGAGTATCTGCTTTCCGAAACCGCATTTGAGGATAAGGACGCCATTACAGGCAATTGGATCGAGCTGACACTCGCGGAGGGCAGGGCAAGTTTCAACATTGTGCCGAACCAAAAGGCGTATGTCTACGTGCGTGTAACGGATCAGAGCGACAACATCACCGTGGTCAATTCCGACGGCGTGGTGGTCTACACCGATGCCGAGGCGATCACCGAGACGATGCACTTTACAAGGCTTGACGGCACGGATGTTTCCTTTGAGGTTCGTCTTAACGGCAACACCGTCAATGCGCTGTATAACGGCACGACGCTCATTGACAGCGCCGATTATACGGTATCGGCAGACGGGACGATCGCGCTGAAAAACCGCTATCTTTCCACCCTTGCCGCGGACGAATACACGATTCGTGTCCGGTATTCCCCGCGGGGCAAAAGCTAGCGGTCGGGCGACGAACCCGCCGCAACAACGGTGAAGCTGACCGTTGAAAAGAAAATGCCGATCATTGCCCATGCGGCAAGCGATGCAAAGAACTACGACGGAAAGCCGATCGGCATTCCGACCTGCAACACCGATTCCGACGGGGCTTTGACGGTGGAATACAAACCCGCCGACGCGGACGACACGGCCTATACCGCGTCCGCGCCGAAAAATGCCGGCAAGTATACGATCCGCATCCATACCGCCGAGACGGACACATATAAGGCGGCCTCCTCGACGATGACCTTTACGATCGTTCCCAAAGAGGTTACGATCTCCGATGTGACCGTCGCCGACAAGATATACGACGGCAATACGGACGCCACGATCTCCGCCGCCGGAACACTCGAAAAACTGATCCCCGGAGACGATGTGACCATTGTACCCGGAGAGGCAAACTACCGCGATCCGCACGTCGGCACGGCAAAAGCAGTGACCTTTACCGGGTTTTCTCTGGCGGGGGACGATGCGGCGAACTATGCGCTGGCGGCTCAGCCCACCGGCGCGACGGCAGCCATAACGCCCAAAACGCTGACGGTGGCCGGCCTCAAGGTCAAGGATAAGCCGTATGACGGCACAAACACCGCCGAGATCGACGGCACACCGACGCTGACAGGCGTGGTTGAGGGTGACACTCTGCACCTGCTATGCGGCACGCCCACCTTCGACCGCGTGCGTGTCGGGGAGAATATCGCCATCCGCTTTACAAACTTCGCTCTGTTCGGCGACAGCACGATCATCGGCAACTATACGCTTACGCAGCCGACCGGCATCACGGCGAGCATTGTGGAATATGCGGCAAACGGCAGCGAATACGACGTGAACGCCAACGACTGGCTCAACACCGACTTTGTGATCACGGCAAAGAACGGCTACAAGCTCAGCCGGACCGACACAGCGGACGGCCCGTGGTCGGATACGCTGACCGCATCGGAAGAGACGGGCAACGGCGTGCTCACCTTCTATGTGAAGCATACCGAGAGCGGCGCGATCTCCACGTCCGTGGCCGAAAACTATAAGATCGACAAAACCGCCCCCACCGGTGCAGTGAAGCTGAACGAGCGCACGGCGTTCCAGACGATCCTCAGCAAAATCACCTTCGGCCTGTTCTTCAAGGAAGATGTCCGTGTCAAGCTGACGGCGACCGATGAAGCTTCCGGCATCAAATCGGTGCTGTACTTCCGGTCCGACAAAGTGCTCACGGACGACGCGGTGCGCGCCATCACCGACTGGACCGACAGCAGCGACTTCGACATTCAGGCAAAGGACGCGGATACGTTCGTTATCTACGTCCGCATGGAGGACCATGCCGGCAACGTGAGCTACGTCGGTTCCGACGGCGCCACCTTCGACACCACGGCACCCAAGATCGGCGGCGTGAACGACCGCGGCGTCTATTATGTGACCAAAACCGTCACCGTAGAGGACGCAAATCTCGAATCGGTCACTCTGAACGGCGAGACGGTCGGCCAAACGTTCTCCCTTGCCGGCGACACGGAGGCGACGTACAGGATCCGCGCGGTGGACACGGCAGGCAACCTGACCGAATACACGGTCACAATGAAACCGCTCTCATCCATCACCGATGCCGTCTCCGGCATCACGACAGATACCGTCAAGTCGAGCGACGGAGAGACGATCGCTGCGGTTGAAAAACAGATCCTCGCCATTGTCGAGGCGTTTGACGACGACGAATCCACCACGGCGGAAAAAACCAAGCTGACCGAGGCGACCGCGAAGTGCAAGGAGCTGACCGGGCGCATTGCGGAGGTTGCGGACGAGATCACCCGCCTGACCGATGCCGTGAACGGCTACGACATCGACCGGGTGACCAGCGACGATCGGACAGACCTTGAAACGCTGGTCACGGGTATCGACGCCCTGCTCCGCGGCAACAATCTGACGGATGCCGAGAGGACGGCGCTGGAGGCGCTGAAGAGCACGGCGCAGGCGCTCCTTGACCGCATTGCGGCCGCAAAATCCGCTGCCGAAAGCGATGAGATCAAGGCAGTCGACGGCATCACCAGGGACAATGTGCAGCTTGCAGACAAGGAGGCTCTTGAGAAAGCGGAAAAGGCCCTGGAGAGCGCTCTGCGTGACTTTGACGGCAACTATACCGAGGATGAGACCAAAGACCTCACAGAAAAACTCGAGACCGCGAAAGCGGCGCTGGCCGCCATTGGCAAGGCGGAAAAGGCTGTCGAGGAGATCGGCAAGCTGCCCGCCGCGGACGATGTTAAACTCAGCGACCGGGACGCAGTCGACCGCGTGAACGAGATCCTCGGCGGTCTGACCGAAAACGAAAAAGCTATGCTTGACAAGGACGCAGTCGGTAAGCTCACCGCACTGACCGAAAAACTCCGGAAACTCGCCGCCGAAGCGAATACCCCCAAAACCGGCGATACAAGCCAGCTGATGCTGTGGATGGCTCTGCTCTTTATCGGCGGCAGCGCTCTGACCGGCGTGACGGTTGCCGTCAAAAAGAAACCATCCGAACGCTGACTCCTTTTTGATGCCATAACACAACCGTGTCCCCTATCCCCCGGCACGACCGGGGGCACATACTCCCCGGCGCCGCTGCTCCGAACGAGTCGGAGCAGCGGCGCTCATTGTTTCTTTTCACGGTCGGCGCAGATGCAGGCCGGAAATATGTGAACCGGCAGGGCGCTCACCGGACAGACCGTACGTGATCCGTCGCTTTATGGTCCGCAAGACCCGCTTTGTGGTCCGCAGAGACCCGCTTTGCGGTCCGCGATGACCCGCCTCGTGCGCCGCCATGCGACACATTCTGTTCACAAATTGTATGGAGCGTGGAAATGTAAATAGTTTTATGTTTAACTTTTCGGCGTTTTGCGCATAGCATTTGCAGTAGAATTCTGCTACAATGGGTCTGTGTTATGAAACTGCAAGGAGAGATCGGTATGAATAAAACCCCCGTCACCGTCGGAGAACTGGAGGATCGGCTGGCGCTCTTTATGCGCACCCACCACCGGACGATGCACCGGTATTTTCAGTCGGTGGGGATGTTCAACGGCCATCCCCATATGCTGTTTCACATCGCCCATTGTCCCGGCATCTCCCAAAAAGAGCTGGCGGCGCGCATGGAGATCTCTCCGGCCTCGGTGACCATCTCCATTCGGCGACTGGAAAGCGCCGGGCTGATCCGCCGCCAGCGGGACGACCGGGATGCCCGCACACTGCATCTGTATCTGACACCTGCCGGAGCGGAGATGGATGCCGCCTGTGCCCGGGGGCGGGATTTCCTGATGGATACGCTGTATCGGGACTTCACCCCCGCAGAACGGCAGGAGCTGTATCGCCTGCTGGATAAAATGATCGCCAATCTGCAAGTCGGCTGCGCAATGCTGCCGCCGGAGAAAGAAGGAATGAACGAATGAAGCGTTGGATGAAGTATGTGCGCCCCTATCTGCCGTATTTTATCATCGGCCCCGTTTGCATGATCGTGGAGGTGATCGGCGAGGTGGTGATGCCCAAGCTGCTCAGCGTGGTCATCAACCGCGCCAACGCCGGTGTGCTGACCGTCAGCAACAGCCTGTGGATCATGGTGGCGATGATCGTCACCGCCCTGCTGATGATGGCCGGGGGCATCGGCGGCGCCTATTTCGGCGCCAAGGCATCGGTGAATTTCGCCGCCGACCTGCGCAGCGACGCCTACGCCAAGGTGCAGAAATACTCCTTTGCCAACATCGACAGGTTTTCCACCGGCTCGCTGGTCACACGGCTGACCAACGACGTGACCCAGCTGCAGAACTTTGTCAATATGCTGCTGCGCATGGCGCTGCGGGCGCCGGGCATGATGATCGCCGCCCTGGTCATGGCGATCGCCATCCGCCCCTCGCTGTCTATGGTGTTTCTGGTGAGTATGCCGGTGATGCTGGCGGTGGTGGGGATCATCATCTCCAAGGGCTTTCCCCGGTTCTCCCGGATGCAGGAAAAGATCGACCGGCTGAATTCCACCGTGCAGGAAAACATCACCAATGTGCGGGTGGTGAAATCCTTTGTGCGAGAGGATCACGAAACCGACAAATTCCGCCGCGCCAACCGGGATTTGAAAGATGCCGGCATGAGCGCCATGAAGATCATGATCTTCATGCAGCCCGTCACCACCCTGTTCATGAACCTCACGGTGCTGGCCGTGATCCTGTTCGGCGGCCGGATCGTGCTGAACGGGTCCATGGAGGTGGGCGACCTGTCCGCCATGATCACCTATGTGACCCAGATCCTCATGTCGCTGATGATGGTCACGATGCTGCTGATGATCTCCTCCCGGGCCATGGCCTCTGCACGCCGCATCACCGAGGTGCTGGACGAAAAGATCGACCTGGATGACACCGATGCGGCCCAGCCCGACCGGCTGGTCACCGACGGCTCCGTGGAATTCCGGGATGTGTCCTTCCGCTACTACAAAAACAGCACCGATCCGGTGCTGTCCCACATTGATCTGACCATCCCCGCCGGCTCCACGGTGGGCATCATCGGCTCCACCGGCTGCGGCAAGACCACGCTGGTGTCCCTCATCGCCCGGCTTTACGACGCCGACGAGGGGGCGGTGCTGGTAGACGGAGTGAATGTCCGGGACTACTCCCTGCGCCATCTGCGGGACGGCGTAGGCATGGTGCTGCAAAAGAACACGCTGTTCTCCGGCAGCATTGCGGAGAACCTGCGCTGGGGCGATGCCTCCGCCTCCGATACCGAGGTGCAGACCGCCGCTGCCCACGCTCAGGCAGATAAATTCGTCACCTCTTTCCCGGCCGGCTACGATACTATGCTGGAACAGGGGGGCGCCAACGTATCCGGCGGGCAAAAGCAGCGGCTGTGCATCGCCCGGGCGCTGCTGAAAAAGCCGAAAATCCTCATTCTGGACGATTCCACCAGCGCAGTGGACACCGCCACCGAGGCTCAGATTCGCCGGGCGCTCAAGGAGGACCTGGCCGGCTCCACCAAAATTATCATTGCCCAGCGCATCTCCTCTGTGGAGGAGGCCGACCAGATCGTTGTGATGGACGAGGGGCGGATCTCCGGGATCGGCACCCACGCCCAGCTGCTGGAGAACAACACGGCATACCGGGAAATCTACGCTTCGCAGACCGGGAAGGAGGTTTGACCTATGGCACGTACATTGGAACAGCTGCAAAAGCAGTATAACAGCGCCGCCGACCCGAAAAAAGCGGGCGGCATGGGTATGCGCCGGGGCGGGCACGGGCCGGGCGGCCCCCGCGCCACCGGCAAACCCAAGGATATGAAACGTACCCTGTCCCGGCTCATGCACTATGTGGGCGACTATAAGGGGCGGTTGGCGGCGGTGCTCGTCTGTATGCTGATCAGCACCGTCACCTCTCTGCTGGGTTCCTATATGCTGGCGCCCATCATCGACAAGCTGACCCTGGCGGTCAAGCCGGATGCCGTGATTAAAATGAGCGCCGCCGAGCGGGTGGCGGATCAGGCTGTATCCGGTTTGATCGAGGTGCTGCATCTGTCGGCCGTCGGCGAAGTGATGGCGTATGTGGCCACCGCCGTGGCGCTGTTAGGGATCATCTATCTGGTGGGCATCGGCACCACCTATTTGCAGGGGCGGCTCATGCTGTCGGTGTCACAGGGAGTGATCGAGCGCATCCGCAACGACCTGTTTGAAAAGCTCCAGGGATTGCCGGTGCGGTATTTTGACGGTCATCCCACCGGCGAGGTCATGTCCCGCTTCACCAACGATATCGACAATATCGACGTGATGCTCAACAACTCCCTTACCTCGCTGGTGTCCGGCACCGTCACCATTATTGGCACCTTTGTGTTCATGATCACCACCAACTGGATCCTCACCCTATTGACCGTTGTGTTTATCCCCCTGTTTGCCAAGGGCGGTATGCTTATCGCCGGACGCAGCCGCAAGTATTACAGCGGCCAGCAGGCGGCTCTGGGAGCGGTCAACGGCTATATGGAGGAGACGGTCACCGGGCAGAAGGTCGTCAAAATCTTCAACCACGAGGACACCTGCGTGGAGGAATTCAACACCCTCAATGACGATATGCGGGATAAGCAGTTCAAGGCACAGTTTTGGGGCGGCGTGATGGGTCCCATCATGGGCAACACCAGCCAGGTGAGCTACGGCATCACCGTCGGCATCGGCGGCGTACTGATGTGCGTAGGAAAACTGACCCCCGGCGCGCTGACGGTATTCGCTAGCTACGCCCGGCAGTTCTCCATGCCCATCAACCAGATTTCCCAGCAGATGGCCACCATTTTTGCCGCCATGGCCGGAGCGGAGCGGGTATTCGACGTGATGGATACTCCGCCGGAGCCGGCGGACGTGCCCCATCCCCATTCCGCGGCAGATATGCGGGGGGATGTGGAGCTGTCTCATGTCACCTTCGGATACAATCCCGACAAGATCGTGCTGCGGGACATTTCGCTGTTTGCCCATCCGGGGCAGAAGATCGCCTTCGTCGGCTCCACCGGCGCCGGAAAGACCACCATCACCAATCTGCTCAACCGCTTCTATGACATTCAGGAGGGCAGCATCACCATCGACGGTGTGAATATTCGGGAATATCCGCTGGCCGATCTTCGGCAGCATATCGCCATGGTGCTGCAGGACACCCACCTGTTCACCGGCACGGTGATGGAGAACATTCGCTACGGGCGGCTGGATGCCACCGATGAAGAGGTCATTGCCGCTGCCAAAACCGCCAGCGCTCACTCGTTCATCATGCGGCTGGAGCACGGTTACGACACCCGGCTGGAAGGAGACGGCGCCAACCTGTCGCAAGGGCAGCGACAGCTGCTGAATATTGCCCGGGCGGCACTGAGCAAGGCGCCCATTCTGGTGCTGGATGAAGCCACCAGTTCGGTGGATACCCGCACCGAGCGGCACATTGAGCACGGCATGGATCGGCTTATGCAAAACCGCACCACTTTCGTGATCGCGCACCGCCTGTCCACCGTGCGCAACGCCGATGCCATTCTGGTGCTGGAACAGGGACAAGTGGTAGAGCGGGGCGACCATGAGAGCCTACTGGCGCAAAAAGGGCGGTATTACGAATTGTATACCGGCCTGCGGGAGTTAGACTAAACTCCGTTTGGAAGCACGTGCTCTCAAACGCACCCCATGGCACGTGCTCTCAAACGCACCCCATGGCACGTGCTCTCAAACGCAAAAAGCCTTGGCGCTGTGGCGGAAAGAACCGCATACACAGACGCCAAGGCTTTTTTGCCCTGAACAGGCCGGAAACGAAAGCTGCCCCGCTGCAAAAGCAGCGGGGCAGCTCTAAGAGTACAGTGCCTCAATCGCCCTCATCGGGCGATCGACCACCCATACCCAGATCTGCGGAAATTAGCCGTTGATCTTGGACACAACGCCGGAACCTACGGTACGGCCACCCTCACGGATAGCGAAACGCAGACCCTCTTCAATAGCGATGGGGGTGATCAGCTCCACGTCCATCTCGACGTTATCGCCGGGCATACACATCTCCACGCCCTCGGGCAGGTGGATGACGCCGGTCACGTCGGTGGTACGGAAATAGAACTGGGGACGATAGTTGTTGAAGAACGGGGTGTGACGGCCGCCTTCGTCCTTGCTCAGAACATAAACCTGGGCATGGAACTTGGTGTGGGGGTTGATGGAGCCGGGCTTGCACAGAACCTGTCCACGCTCGATCTCGTCACGCTGCACACCGCGCAGCAGAGCACCGATGTTATCGCCGGCCTCCGCGTAATCCAGCAGCTTACGGAACATTTCGATACCGGTCACGACGGTCTTCTTGCGCTCCTCGGTCAGGCCGATGATCTCGACTTCGTCGGACATATTCAACTTACCGCGCTCCACACGACCGGTCGCCACAGTGCCGCGGCCGGTGATGGTGAAGACATCCTCCACGGGCATCAAGAAGGGCTTCTCGTCGTCGCGGACGGGATCCGGGATATAGTTATCCACAGCATCCATCAGCTCCAGGATCGGCGCATAAGCGGGATCGTTGATGTCGGTGCTGGTGCACTCCAGGGCCTTCAGCGCAGAGCCCTTGATGATGGGGGCATCGTCGCCGGGGAAGTCATACTTGTTCAGAGCCTCGCGGATCTCCATCTCCACCAGCTCCAGCAGCTCGGGATCGTCCACCTGGTCAACCTTGTTCATGAAGACCACGATGTACGGAACGCCCACCTGGCGGGCCAGCAGCAGGTGCTCATGAGTCTGCGCCATAACACCGTCGGTGGCAGCGATAACCAGAATAGCACCGTCCATCTGGGCAGCACCGGTGATCATGTTCTTGACGTAGTCGGCGTGACCGGGGCAGTCCACGTGCGCATAGTGGCGCTTCGCGGTCTGATACTCCACGTGAGCGGTGTTGATTGTGATACCACGGGCGCGCTCCTCGGGAGCCTTATCAATGTTGGCGTAGTCCATGAAGTCTGCGCCGCCCTGCATCGCCAGCACCTTGGTGATGGCAGCGGTCAGGGTGGTCTTACCATGGTCAACGTGGCCGATGGTACCAATGTTTACATGGGGTTTTGTGCGTTCAAATTTCTCTTTTGCCATTGTAATAGCCTCCTTTGATATTCAGTAATCGCTTGCACAGCTTGTCTAACATTGTAGCAATTTCACGGAGAAATTGCAAGTACTTTTACCGGAAAAGTACCGAAAATTTGCAGAAGTCTCAGAAAAACCGGCAAAAAGGGACTTAATCCTCTTTCTTCTGCCGCTTGGCAATGATCTCCTCGGCCACATTCTTCGGAATCTCCGCATAGTGGCTGGGCTCCATCACATACTGTCCGCGGCCCTGGGTGCCGGAACGCAGGTCGGTCGCATAGCCGAACATCTCGGACAGCGGGACCGACGCGCGGATCTGCACAGCGCCGTTGATGTTTTCAGAGCCCTCCATCTGACCGCGGCGGGAGGAAATATCGCCGATGACGAAGCCCATATACTCGTCGGGAGCGGTGACGACCACTTTCATGATCGGCTCCATCAGCACGGGGTCCGCCTTGCGCATGGCATCCTTGAACGCCATCGAACCGGCGATCTTAAACGCCATTTCGGAGGAGTCCACCTCGTGATAGGAGCCATCGTACAGGGTGACCTTGCAGTCCACTACCGGATACCCGGCGACCACACCGGCCTGCATCGCTCCCTGGATACCGGCGTCAACCGCAGGAATATACTCCTTCGGGATGGCACCGCCCACCACGGCGTTAATGAACTCATAGCCCTTACCGGACTCGTTGGGCTCCAGCTTGATCTTAACGTGACCGTACTGGCCCTTACCACCGGACTGACGGGCATACTTGCAATCCACGTCGGCATTGCGGCGCACGGTCTCCTTGTAAGCCACCTGGGGAGCGCCCACATTGGCCTCCACCTTGAACTCACGCAGCAGACGGTCCACAATGATCTCCAGGTGCAACTCGCCCATACCGGCGATGATGGTCTGCCCGGTCTCCTCGTCGGTGTAGGTCTTGAAGGTGGGGTCTTCCTCCGCCAGCTTCGCCAGCGCAATGCCCATCTTCTCCTGACCGGCCTTGGTCTTGGGCTCGATCGCCACACGGATAACCGGCTCCGGGAACTTCATGGATTCCAGGATAATCGGGTGCTTTTCATCGCACAGGGTGTTACCGGTGGTGGTGTTCTTCAGACCGATGGCGGCGGCGATATCGCCCGCATACACCGCGTCCAGATCCTTCCGATGGTTGGAGTGCATCTGCACGATACGACCCAGCCGCTCGTCGGTATCCTTATTGGAGTTGTATACGGTGTCGCCGGCCTTGACGATACCGGAATAGACCCGGAAGAACGCCAGCTTACCCACAAAGGGGTCGGTCGCAATCTTGAACGCCAGAGCCGCGAAAGGCTCGGTGTCGGAAGAATGGCGTACTTCCTCCTCCTCCGTCTCGGGATTCACGCCCTTGATGGGGGGCACATCCAGCGGAGAGGGCATATAGTCTACGATGGCGTCCAGCAGTTTCTGCACGCCCTTATTGCGGTAGGAAGTACCGCAGGTGACCGGCACCATCGTGTTGGCGATGGTGGCCTTGCGGATCACGGCCTTGATCTCATCCACGGTGATCTCCTCACCGTTGAAATACTTCTCCATCAAAGCCTCATCCTGCTCGGCTACGTGCTCGATCAGCTCATCGTGATACTTCTGAGCGATCTCGCGCATATCCTCGGGGATCTCTTCCACCCGCATATCCTTGCCCATCTCGTCGTAGTACACATCCGCGTTCATCTCGACCAGGTCGACGATGCCCTTGAAGGTGTCCTCGGAACCGATGGGAAGCTGGATCGGCACAGCGTTGCACTTCAGACGGTCACGCATCATGCTGACAACCCGATAGAAATCGGCGCCCATGATATCCATCTTGTTAACATACGCCATGCGGGGTACCTGATACTCGTCGGCCTGACGCCACACAGTCTCAGACTGGGGCTCTACGCCGCCCTTGGCACACAGAACCGTCACGGAGCCGTCCAGCACCCGCAGGGAGCGCTGCACCTCCACCGTGAAGTCCACGTGGCCGGGAGTATCAATGATGTTGATGCGGTGCTTATCCGTCTTGCCCTGCTTGTCCCAGTAGCAAGTGGTGGCCGCAGAGGTGATGGTGATACCGCGCTCCTGCTCCTGCGCCATCCAGTCCATGGTAGCGCCGCCGTCGTGGGTCTCACCCATCTTGTAGTTGACACCGGTATAATACAGGATACGCTCCGTCGTCGTCGTCTTACCGGCGTCGATGTGCGCCATGATACCGATGTTTCTGGTTTTTTCCAGAGATACGTCTCTTGCCATACAGCGAACCTCCTTTTCCTCAATAGTGTTGCGGGATTACCAACGGAAATGAGCAAAAGCCTTGTTGGCTTCCGCCATCTTGTGGGTATCCTCGCACTTCTTGGCGGCGCCGCCGTTGCCATTGAGGGCATCCAGGATCTCCGCCGCCAGGCGCTCTTTCATGGTGCGCTCGGAACGGTTGCGGGAATAGGTGGTGAGCCAGCGCAGACCCAGGGTCTGACGCCGATCCGCACGCACCTCGATGGGCACCTGATAGGTAGCGCCACCGACGCGGCGAGCCTTGACCTCCAGCACGGGCATGATATGCTCCATCGCCTTCTCAAATACGGTCAGCGGCTCCTCGCCGGATTTCTCTTTGATGATGTCGAACGCATCGTAGACGATCTTCTGGGCAACGCCCTTCTTACCGTCCAGCATGATGTTGTTGATGAGCTTGGTCACCAACTTGGAATTGTAAAGCGGGTCGGGCAAAACATCGCGTTTTGCGGTTGAACCTCTTCTCGGCACTTTACTTCCCTCCTTCATAATAATGATATCACAGGTACTCGAAAGCGACATACTCCCGTTGGCCAACAAAGAAGCAGCACCCGAAAACCGCGTATACTACCCGGTATATCGTGATCGCCGCTACTTCAGTAGCCGCTGATGAAAATGTCCTTACTTTTTGGCGGCTCCCGCCTTGGGACGCTTGGCACCGTACTTGGAACGCGCCTGCATACGGTTGGCCACACCCTGGGTATCCAAAGTACCGCGGATGATGTGGTAACGCACACCGGGCAGATCCTTAACACGGCCGCCACGGATCAGCACCACGCTGTGCTCCTGCAGATTGTGACCCTCACCGGGGATGTAGGACGTGACCTCGATGCCGTTGGACAGGCGGACACGGGCTACCTTACGCAGAGCAGAGTTGGGCTTCTTCGGCGTAGAGGTCTTCACAGCGGTGCAGACACCACGCTTCTGGGGAGAATCCTGATTGATGGCCACCCGCTTCTTGGAGTTCCATCCCTTCAGCAGAGCCGGGGCTTTCGCCTTTTTCTCAAGATCCTGTCTTCCCTTCCGGACTAACTGGTTAAAAGTAGGCAATTCATTTCACCTCCGATAAAAATTTATCTTAAAGCCGATTCAGACAAATCGGCTCTAAAACCGTAAAAACGCGACAACAGCGGGCGACCTTGCCTTTTTTACGCAAGCCGTCCGGTGTTCCGGGTGTGGGGGCTGTCCGGCACCGGCCGGACAGCACACCACAATTGGTTATTATAGCATAGGAAATACCCTCTTGTCAAGGGTCAATCTCCCAAAATTTCCGGATCTTCATCCTCGAAAGCGGAGAAATCCAGATCGTCCAGCACGCTGAATGCGTTTTTCGGCGCCCGGTTATCCTTCACCCGCACATCGGAATACCGAGGCATACCGGTACCGGCGGGGATGAGCTTACCGATGATGACATTTTCCTTCAGACCCAGCAGCGGATCGACTTTACCCTTGATGGCGGCATCGGTCAGCACGCGGGTGGTCTCCTGGAAGGACGCCGCCGACAGGAAGCTGTCGGTAGCCAGCGCCGCCTTGGTGATACCCAGCAGAATGGGGGTAACGGTCGCCGTCTGGAGAGGCTGCCCGTCCTCCCGGGTCTCTCCGGCGGCGATGCGCGCCTCCACCCGGGCGTTCTGCTCGTACAGCTCGGTCTTATCCACCACCGCATCGTTCACCAGATCGGTATCGCCGCAGTCGTCGATACGTACCTTGCGCATCATCTGCCGCACGATGACCTCGATGTGCTTATCGTTGATATCCACGCCCTGGGTACGGTAGGTGGTCTGGACTTCCTTAATCAGGTAATCCTGCACCGCCGACTCGCCGCAGACCTCCAGCACATCATGGGGGCTCATGGAACCCTCGGTGATGCACTCGCCCTTCTGCACCACATAGCCATCCTCGATGCAGGAGCGCAGGCGGGAGCCGTAGGTGATCACATAGGAGCGCTCCTCGCTGCCGTCCTCGGCGGTAACGATGACCATATTCTTTTTCTTTTCCTCCCGGCGCACCACACCGGTGATCTCGCTGAGGATCGCCAGATGCTTGGGCTTGCGGCCCTCGAACAGCTCCTCGACGCGGGGCAGACCCTGGGTGATGTCCTCGCCGCCGGCAACGCCGCCGGTGTGGAAGGTACGCATGGTCAGCTGGGTGCCGGGTTCGCCGATGGACTGGGCGGCGATGATACCCACCGCCTCGCCGACGGTCACCGGCTCGTTGGTCGCCAGGTTAGCGCCGTAGCAGCAGGCGCACACGCCCTTGGGAGCGCCGCAGGTCAGCACGGAGCGGATCCGTACCCGCACCTTGCTCTCGTCCACCTTGCCGTCGGCACCGGTGGCCGCCTGACGCAGCGCCTTATCAATTTTCGCCGCGTCGGTATCGGTCATCTGGTGATCCCGATCCACCAGCACCTCGCCGGTGGTGGGGTCTACGAAATCGTCGCTCAGATAGCGGCCCACCAACCGCTCGGTCAGAGGCTCGATGACCCGGTTGCCGTCCTTGATGTCATAGACCTCAATACCGTTATGGGTGCCGCAGTCGCCCTCCCGGATGATAACCTCCTGGGACACGTCCACCAGACGCCGGGTCAGGTATCCGGAGTCGGCGGTACGCAGAGCGGTATCCGCCAAACCCTTACGAGCGCCCTTGGCAGAGGTGAAGTATTCCAGAATATTCAGACCTTCCCGGTAGTTCGCCCGGATGGGCACCTCGATGGTCTTACCGGAGGTGTTGGCGATCAGGCCGCGCATACCCGCCAGCTGACGGATCTGGCTGATGGAGCCACGAGCTCCGGAATCCGCCATCATCTGGATGGGGTTGTAGGGGTCCATGTCCGCCGTCAGTGCCTTCGTCACCCGATCGGTGGTCTCGTTCCAGGTCTGAATAACCTTCGCATAGCGCTCTTCCTCGCTCATCAGACCCTGGCTGTACAGCTCAGCAATCTGATCCACCATCTTCTCGGCTTCGGCAATATACTGCTTCTTCTCCGCCGGAATGTTGGCGTCTCCCACAGAGACGGTCAGCGCGCCCCGGGTGGAATACTTATAGCCCTGGCTCTTGATGGCGTCCAGCACCACCGAAGTCTTGGCCGCGCCGTGGCGCTTGATGCACTCGCCCACAATCTTGCCCAGTTGCTTTTTGCCGACCTTGAAGTCGATCTCGTAGCCCAGCAGCCGATCCAGATACTCCGGAGAGAACGGGTCCTCCCCCTCGTGGAGCGTCCGGTCTACAAAGCCCAGGTCCTGCGGAATGGGACGGTTGAAGATGACCCGGCCCATGGTGGTTTTCACCAGGTGGGACACGGTGCGGCCGTTGATCTCGGTGAACCGGCGAATCTTGATATCGTCCTGCAGGTCGATCACCTTACGGTCATAGGCCATAAGGGCTTCGTTCTCGTCCCGGTAGATCTTATCGGTCGCCGCCTTGGCGCGCGCCGTCTCCTCGGGAGAATCCTTCTCGTGCTTGTCGATGGTCAGATAGTAGGAGCCCAGCACCATATCCTGGGTCGGCACCGTCACCGGCTTGCCGTCGGAGGGTTTCAACAGGTTGCCGGCAGCCAGCATCAGGAACCGTGCCTCTGCCTGCGCCTCAGCGCTCAGGGGCACGTGCACCGCCATCTGGTCGCCGTCGAAGTCGGCGTTGAACGCCGTACAGGCCAGCGGATGCAGCTTAATGGCGCGCCCCTCTACCAGCACCGGCTCGAATGCCTGAATACCCAGGCGGTGCAGCGTCGGCGCGCGGTTGAGCATAACCGGGTGATCCTTAATGACGATCTCCAGCGCATCCCAGACCTCCGGACGCAGCCGATCCACCATTTTACGGGCGGACTTGATGTTGCCCGCCTGCCCGGTTTCCACCAGCCGCTTCATCACAAAGGGCTTGAACAGCTCCACCACGATAACGGAACGGCCGGAGTAGTCCACACGCTTACCCAGCAGGTTCTGACGGAACCGTCCCTGCTTACCCTTCAGCATATCGGAGAGGGATTTCAGCGGCCGGTTGTTGGGGCCGGTCACCGGACGGCCGCGGCGGCCGTTGTCGATGAGGGCGTCCACCGCCTCCTGCAGCATCCGCTTCTCGTTACGCACGATGATATCCGGCGCACCCAGCTCCAGCAGCCGCTTGAGACGGTTATTCCGGTTGATGACCCGGCGGTACAGATCGTTCAGATCGGAGGTGGCGAACCGACCGCCGTCCAACTGCACCATGGGACGGATATCCGGCGGAATCACCGGGATCACATCCATGATCATCCACTCGGGGCGGTTGCCGGACAGGCGGAAGGACTCCACGACCTCCAGCCGCTTGAGCAGCCGGGCCCGTTTCTGGCCGCTGGCACTCTCCAGCTCCTCTTTCAGCTGCGCGGACAGCGCGTCCAGATCAATTTCCGCCAGCAGCTTCTGGATATACTCGGCGCCCATACCGGCGTCGAAATCATCCTCATATTTCTCCCGCATATCGGCGTAGTCCTTGTCGGTCAGCACCTGCTTTTTCATCAGCGGGGTATCGCCGGGATCCACCACCACATACTCGGCAAAATACAGCACCTGCTCCAGCTGCTTCGGGGACATATCCAGAATAAGCCCCATACGGGAGGGGATACCTTTGAAATACCAGATGTGAGACACGGGAGCCGCCAGCTCGATATGTCCCATGCGCTCCCGGCGCACCTTGGAGCGGGTCACTTCCACGCCGCAGCGCTCGCAGATCTTGCCCTTATAGCGGATACGCTTATACCGGCCGCAGTGGCACTCCCAGTCCTTGGTAGGCCCGAAGATCTTTTCGCAGAACAGGCCGTCCCGCTCCGGCTTTAAGGTGCGGTAGTTGATGGTCTCCGGCTTGAGCACCTCGCCGTAAGACCAGCTGCGGATCTGATCCGGGGATGCCAGAGACACCTTAATGGAATCAAAAACATTGAATTGCATCATAACACAGCGCCCCCTTTCTTATTCCTCGTCGTCGTCAAAACCGTCGCCGCCGAACAGATCGTCCTCGACGATTTCGCCGCTTTCATCCATCTCGCCCACGCCGTAGCCGTCAAACTCGCCCTCGTTGGCCACGGTGGAGAACGCCTCGTCGTCCGGGGTGATCATGCCGATCTCATCATCGTCGTCGAAGGTCTGCTTCAGGTCGATCTCATTCTTGTCGGCATCCAGCACCCGGATATCCAGACCCAGAGACTGCAACTCCTTCACCAGCACCTTAAAGGACTCCGGCACACCGGACTGAGGCACATTTTCGCCCTTGACGATGGCCTCATAGGTCTTGACACGGCCCACCACATCGTCCGACTTCACCGTCAGGATCTCCTGCAGGGTGTATGCCGCGCCGTACGCCTCCAGCGCCCACACTTCCATTTCGCCGAAGCGCTGGCCGCCGAACTGGGCCTTACCGCCCAGCGGCTGCTGGGTGACCAGGCTATACGGGCCGGTGGAACGGGCATGAATCTTATCGTCCACCAGATGGTGGAGTTTCAGATAGTACATATAGCCCACAGTCACGGGGTTATCGAACAGCTCGCCGGTACGGCCGTCGTACACCGGGGTCTTGCCGTCGGTGGACTTGCCCGCCTGCGCCAGCAGCTCCCGGATGTCGTCCTCATGGGCGCCGTCGAATACGGGGGTCATCACCTTAAAGCCCAGCGCCGCGGCAGCATAGCCCAGGTTCACCTCCAGCACCTGCCCGATGTTCATACGGGAAGGCACGCCCAGGGGGTTCAGCACGATGTCCAGCGGCGTGCCGTCCGGCAGGAACGGCATATCCTCGCTGGGCAGGATCCGGGACACAACGCCCTTGTTTCCGTGGCGGCCGGCCATCTTATCGCCCACGCTCAGCTTCCGCTTCTGGGCAATGTAGCAGCGCACCACCATATTGACGCCGGGGCTCAGCTCGTCGCAATTCTGCCGGGTGAAGACCTTGACGTCCACGATGATGCCGTATTCGCCATGGGGCACCCGCAGGGAGGTGTCCCGCACCTCCCGCGCCTTTTCGCCGAAAATGGCGCGCAGCAGCCGCTCCTCGGCGGTCAGCTCGGTCTCGCCCTTGGGGGTGACCTTACCCACCAGAATATCGCCGGAGCGCACCTCCGCACCGATGCGGATAATGCCGCGCTCGTCCAGATCCTTCAGCGCATCGTCGCCCACGTTGGGAATATCCCGGGTGATCTCCTCCGGCCCCAGCTTGGTATCCCGCGCCTCAATCTCGTATTCCTCCACGTGGATGGAGGTATACACATCGTCTCGGACGATCCGCTCGTTGATCAGAACGGCGTCCTCGTAGTTATAGCCCTCCCAAGTCATAAAGCCGATGAGGGCGTTCTTGCCCAGAGAAATTTCGCCGTTGGAGGTGGCGGGACCGTCCGCCACCACCTCGTGCTCCGCCAGATGGTCGCCCAGCTTCACCACCGGGCGCTGGTTAATGCAGGTGCCCTGGTTGGAGCGGGCGAATTTCACCAGCTTGTACACGTCGATCTCACCGGTGTCGTCCCGGCGAATCTTCACCGTATCGGCGGACACATAGGTGACCGTACCGGCAGCCTTCGCCAGCACGCACACGCCGGAGTCCACGCCCGCCTTATATTCCATACCGGTACCCACGATGGGGCTCTCGGTGGTCAGCAGCGGCACCGCCTGCCCCTGCATATTGGAGCCCATCAGCGCCCGGTTGGCGTCATCGTTCTCCAGGAACGGGATCATGGCGGTGGCGACGGACACGACCATCTTCGGAGAGACGTCCATATAGTCCACCACAGCGGGGTCTTCCTCGCGGAATTCGCCCCGGTGGCGGATGGTCACCTTGGAACGGGCAAAGCGGTTGTTCTCATCCAGCGGCTCGTTGGCCTGCGCCACAATGAAGTCATCCTCCACATCGGCGGGCATATAGGTCACCTCGTCGGTGACGATGCCGGTGGCCTTATCCACCTTGCGATAGGGAGCTTCGATGAAACCGTATTCATTGATTCGGGCAAAAGACGCCAGATAGGAGATCAGACCGATGTTGGGGCCTTCGGGGGTCTCGATCGGGCACATACGGCCGTAGTGGCTGTAATGCACGTCGCGCACCTCGAATCCGGCGCGGTCACGGGACAAACCGCCGGGGCCCAGAGCCGACAGGCGGCGCTTATGCTTCAGCTCCGCCAGCGGGTTATTCTGATCCATGAACTGGGACAGCGGAGAGGAGCCGAAGAACTCCTTGATCGCCGCCACCACGGGGCGGATATTGATGAGCGCCTGAGGGGTCACCACGTCCATATCCTGGCTCTGGAGGGTCATGCGCTCCCGCACCACCCGCTCCATCCGGGAGAAGCCGATGCGGAACTGATTCTGCAGCAGCTCACCCACCGAGCGGATACGCCGGTTGCCCAGATGGTCGATGTCGTCGGTGGTGCCGATCTTATGCCCCAGGCAGTTGAGATAGTTCATGGAGGACAGAATGTCGTCCACGGTGATGTGGTTGGGGATCAGGTCCCGATACCGCGCCAGCAGGGTCTCCTTGAGGGCCTCCTCGTCAAGACCCTGTGCCAGAATCTCCTGCAGCACGCTGTAACACACCCGCTCGTTGAGGGTATGCTTCACCGCCTCATAGACCTCGGGGCTGACATATTTGGACAGATCCACCATGCCGTTGGAGACGATCTTGATTTCCCGCTCCTCGCCGTGCTCCTCCACGGTGACGAACGCCACGGTCACACCGGCGTCCTCCATCTGCATGGCGCGGGCGCGGTTGATGACCTCGCCCGGCTCGCCCAGCATCTCGCCGGTGGCGGGATCCACCACCGGACGGCTCAGGCGGCAGCCCGCCAGCCGGTTAGACAACCCCAGCTTTTTATTATACTTATAGCGCCCCACCCGGGACAAATCGTACCGGCGAGGATCGAAGAACAGCCCCTCCAGATGCTGCTGGGAGTTTTCCACCGTGGCCGGCTCGCCGGGGCGCAGCTTGCGATAGATCTCCAGCAGCGCCTCTTCCCGGTTCTTGGTGGGATCCTTTTCCAGGGTAGCGTGGATGCGCTCATCCTCGCCGAAGAATTCCAGGATCTCCGCATCGGAGCCCAGACCCAGCGCCCGTGCCAGCACGGTGACGGGGATCTTGCGGTTCTTATCAATGCGGACGTAAAATACATCGGAGGAATCGGTTTCATATTCCAGCCAGGCGCCCCGGTTGGGGATGACGGTGGAGCTGAACAGCTCCTTGCCCAGCGTATCGTGCACCATATCGAAATACACGCCCGGCGACCGCACCAGCTGAGATACGATCACCCGCTCGGCGCCGTTGATGACAAAGGTGCCGCTGTCGGTCATGATGGGGAAATCCCCCATAAAGACCTCGGACTCTTTGATCTCGCCCGTTTCCTTGTTGAGCAGGCGCACCCGCACGTGCATGGAGGCTGCATAGGTGGCATCCCGCTCCTTGCACTCCTCCACGGTATATTTGGGGGTATCGTCCATCCGGTAGCCGATAAACTCCAGCACCAGATTGCCGTTATAATCCGTAATGGCCGCCGTTTCGTTAAAGACCTCTTTCAGTCCTTCCTCCAGAAACCAGCGATACGAATTCTTCTGCACTTCAATGAGGTTGGGCATATCCAGCACTTCATTGATCTTGGCAAAGCTCATGCGTACGTTGTTTCCCAGCTTCACCGCTTTGATGTTCGCCATGGCACCGATCACTCCTGTCATAATTGTGTCTTTGGCGGCCCTGCGCCGTCCGTCCTTCGGTTCCCCGCCGCCTCATAAGAAGTTGCCTCGAACGAAAAATTTTTCTTGCATTTTGCAGCGCACTGTGCTATACTGCTCTTGTTCGGGGGCATACTCCTCATATTAAAGCAGTTTATAATAATAGATCATCCGCCGTGATTTGTCAACCTTTTTTCCGAGGTTGGCTTATTTTTTTGCCATTTTCAGCGTTTTGACCGAAAATCAGCATAAAAGAACGGCTCTGGGTGTATCTCGATACGCCCGGGGCCGTTGACTTTTATTCGTCAATGATTTTCTTGTGCGGAGAACATTTGTCACCGCAGAACCGTCCTGCGGCGCGGGCGGTCCGCCGACACTCCGACGGGAACGCAGCTCCTCGCCGGCTGTGCAGCCGCAAACACGACGCGACGAGAGCGCTCCCGCCCTCAATACCCCAATATCCACAGTCGGCATATGGCGGCGCACTCCCGCACCCAGTAGCACAGCAGCAGGTGCAGCGGCGAATGGCAAGTGACAGCGCCGACAGCGGATGCGCCCGCCTGCCGCGCCATGACCGACGCCCGATACTGATGAAACTCCTGCGTGGCAATGGCCACCCCGTCGCTCCACTGTTCCTGCCGAATGATCTCCATGGAATACCGGATATTCTCATAGGTGCTGGTGGACCGATCCTCCATACGGATGCGGGCGGGGTCGATGCCCTTTTGCTCCACCAGATATTTCTGCATCACATAGGCCTCGGAATAGGCCTCGTCCGCCCCCTGCCCGCCGGAGACGATACACATGGCGGCGGGGTGCCCCTCCAGATAGTCCGCTGCGGCATTGAGCCTGTCCCGCAGCATCCGACTGGGCTGATCCCCCCGCACCAGCGCTCCCAGCACAATCACGGTGGCATCCTCCCGCGCCGGACGGTTGATGGCCGCGCCCACCATGCAGGCAGACAGAACGATCCCCAGCGCCGCCACGACGCAAACCGCTCCCAGCAGCACCGCCGTCATCCACCGTCGCCATCCTTTCCGCTTTCCGCCTTTCGGCCGCAGCACACCAAAGCCCCACAGCGCTCCGACGGCGCTGCAAATCGCCGGCAGCACCACGCCGATGTGGACAATGCCGTTCACGAGCGGCAGCAGCGACCAGACGAGCAGCAGCAAGCAGGCCACGCCGCACAGGCGGCGGGCGACCGCCCTGCCCCAGCCGGCCGGACGGGGCTGCTTTTTCTGCTTATTCTCCCGCTTCTTCATGGACATCACTTCCAGTTAAACGTAGCCAGCCCGTAGATATACAGCCCCAGTACCACCACCGGCACCACATAGGCGAATACCGGCTTCATCCAGTTTTTCACCTTGAGGCCCTTACCCTCGTTGGCTTCCGCCACAAAATTGTCCCAGCCCCAGCCGAACCGCCGGTTGCAGCAGAACAGAGCAATGACCAGCGAGCCCAGCGGCAGCAGATTGTTGCTGACGATGAAATCCCACAGATCCAGGAAGGCGCTGCCCTCCGCAAAGGGCTGGAAACCGGAGAGGGTGCTATATCCCAGCGCCGTGGTCAGCGACAGCAGGAAAATACCGGCGGCGCAAACAAGGCAGCCCACCGGACGGCTCCAGCCGGTCATCTCCCGCACACAGGCAAGAATATTCTCAAACACCGCCAGCACCGTGGACATGGCGGCGAACACCATAAAGAGGAAGAACAGCGCGCCCCACCAGCGGCCGCCCTGCATTTCGTTGAATACCCGCGTCATGGTGGTGAACAGCAGCTCGGGACCGGCGCCCACCTCCAGATCGTAGGTGAAACACGCCGGGAACAGAATCAGCCCGGAAACCAGCGCCACGAACGTGTCCAGCAGGATCACGTTGACGGATTCGCCCAGCAGAGAACGCTCCTTGCCGATGTAGCTGCCGAAGATGGCCATGGAGCCGATGCCCAGACTCAGGGTGAAAAATGCCTGGTTCATAGCGCCCACGATCACATCGCCGTTCAGCTTGCCGAAATCCGGCAGCAGATAGAAAGACAGCCCCTCTTTGGCGCCGCCGAGGGTGCAGCTGTGCACCGCCAGCACCACCATCAGCACCAGCAGCGCCACCATCATGTACTTGGTCACCCGCTCCAGACCGCCCTGCAGCCCGAAGCAGAGAATGCCGAAGCCCAGCACCACCACAATCGCCAGATAGCCCACGTTCAGCCCGGGGTTCGTGATCATGCCGCCGAAGGTCAGCGACCGGTTTTGCCCCGAAACAAATCCCACGAAATACCGCAGCATCCAGCCGGTCACGACCGTATAGAAGACCATCAGGCAAACATTGCCCACCAACGCCGCATAGCCGTGGATGTGCCATTGCTGCCGTGGCTTTTCCAGCTTATAGTACATTCGCACGGGACTGGCCTGCGCCGCCCGTCCTACGGCAAACTCCATCGTCATCACCGGCAGACCCAGCACCAGCAGACAGATCAAATACACCAGCACAAAGCTGCCGCCGCCGTTCTGTCCGCACATCCAGGGAAATTTCCATACATTGCCGCAGCCGATGGCGCACCCCGCCGACAGCAGAATGAACCCCAGCCGCGATCCCAGTCTTTCTCGTTCCATCCGTTCCACTCCTCATACAGTTTAACAATTTACCAGATGATACCATAAATGCGCGCATCCGTCAAGGCTGGAAATTCCACGCCGTTTCGGCGGCTGCCGGATGTCGGCCGGACGCCGCGGCGCTCGGCATACCCGCGCCGACAATTTTTCCGATTGACAAACGGGACAGATTGCGGTAAACTAACGGGGCGAGCGGGCTGAGCAGCCGCGCAGGAGCGATCCTGTGAGGAAAGTCCGAGCATCACAGGGCAGGATAACGGCTAACGGCCGCCGGGGGCGACCCCAGGGAAAGTGCAACAGAGATATACCGCCGCTTATGCGGGCTTTGGCCTGTCGCCATTGAATGCGCCTTTGGCGCTGCCCCGCTGCGGTAAGGGTGGAAAGGCGAGGTAAGAGCTCACCGGCGCACCGGAGACGGTGCGGCCCTGCAAACCCTATCCGATGCAACGCCGACCGAAGCGATACATTGGCCCGATGTGCTTCAACGGGCGGCTAGAGCCGACTGGCAACAGTCGGTCGAGATAGATGGCTGTTCACGACAGAACTCGGCTTACAGGCCCGCTCCATTTTTGTCTTTCACCGCGCAGGAGACGCCCCGTCATGACCGCTCCGCAGCAGGAGACTGTCCGCCCGGCGGCGGGCCGGGAGCCTTTCCGCGCGACCCGACCGGTACGTGCGCGACGCGATTTTCCGGTTCTTGACAGAGCGCCGCGCCCGTATTATGATAAGGCAGAGAATCGGCAGATGCTCCGGCAGATGCCGCGATCCTGACGGAAAGGTGGTTACCGATCATGGAGGAACAGGGCATATTTCGCTCCGCTCTGGGGGGATTCAATAAGGCCGACGTGCTGACCTATATTGATGAGATCACCGCCCGGTGGGAAACGGAACGGCAGCAGCTGCAGCAGGAGCTGAACGAGGCGCAGCAGGCGCTCGCCGACGCCCGCCAGCAGACCGCCGAGCAGGCCGCACAGATCGAGGCGGCACAGGAGACCGTTCGCCAACAGACCGATTCGCTGAACACGCTGCGCGGTCAGCTGGCGGAGCAGACCCGACTGGCGGAGGAGCTGCCGTCCCTGCGGCAGCAGCTCGCCGCGCTGGAGGCACAGCGGCAGGAGCAGGATGCGGCCGCCGCCAGGGCCGACGCCCGCTGTCGGGAGCTGGAGCAGACGGCCGCGCAGATGCGAGAACAGCAGGAGCGGGCCACGGCGGAAATGATGGCGGCGGAGGAACGTCTGAGCGCCCGTACCGCCGAGCTGACCGCCTGTACGGAGCAGCTGGATGCCGCCCGCAGCCGCATCGCCCGCTATGAGGCGGTGCTGGGACGGGCCGATGCCATGGAGCAGCATATGGACGGTCTGGTGCGCCCGTTTCTGGAGGAAACTGCCGCCACCGCTGACCGCAGTCTGGCGGAAACCCGTGCGGCGCTGGAGGATATACGGCAGCGGCTGAACCGGCTGTCCGATGAACTGTCCCGCCGCCAGAACACCCTGTGCAACGCAAAGGCGGCCACCGACGAACGCCTAAAAGCCGTGCTGACCGACTGGCTGCTGGCCGTCGGCGGCAGCGGCGACCCCGCCGGCGCAGACACATCGGCGCCGGACGGCACTCCCGACGAGCGCTTTTTTCGTTAGGCCGCCCGTCCCTCTGTCCGTGCGACGGAGGGTGTCGAAGGGCGGCGACACACCGGCATATCTCGCGGTGAGCGACCGCTTCCCGCGCCGCCGAACCGGGTTTCTGGAGCGGCTGGAGCGCTGGCTGGCGCGCCACTAAGAGAACGCTCCATCGTGTGCGCCGGGCGACTATGCCTCCGGCGCGCCGTATCGGAACGGCGCGGCGATCCCGCCGCTGTACCGTCCCCCCGTATTGTCAACAATTGGAAAGTGAGGAATATTACCCATGGCAGAACTGAAGTATGAAATCGTAAAGGAATGCGGCGTATTGTCTCAATCCCCCACCGGCTGGACCAAGGAGCTGAATCTCATCAGCTGGAACGACCGGGCGCCGAAATACGACATCCGGGATTGGGCGCCGGAGCACGCAAAGATGGGCAAGGGCGTCACCATCTCGGCCGATGAGATGATCCTGCTGCGGGATCTGCTCAACGAGCTGGATCTGTAAGCGTGTAAGCACTTACAAAATTCGACGTATTCCGCCGCCGGAGCGTTTCCGGCCATTCTAAGGAGGGAATCATCCATGGCATTCGTGGAGATACTCAAGGCGATCGTGCAGGGCATCATTCAGGGCATCACCGAATGGCTGCCCATCAGCAGCACCGGACACATTCTGCTGCTGGACGCCGTATGGAAGATGGACGTGTCACCAGAATTCTTCGATGTGTTCAAGGTCATCATCCAGCTCGGCTCCATTTTAGCGGTGGTGGTGCTGTATTTTCATAAGCTGAATCCTTTCTCCCCGAAAAAGGATGCGACCGAAAAGGCCGACACCTGGAAGCTGTGGCTCAAGGTGCTGATTGCCAGCGTGCCGGCAGCCATCGCCGGGCTGGCGCTGGATGATCTCATCGACGAAAAGCTGTCGGTGCCGGTGGTAATCGCGGCCGCGCTGATCCTCTACGGTATCGCGTTCATCTGGATGGAGAGCCGGAAAAAGCAGCCGGCCGTCACCAGCCTCAAAGATATCAGCTATTCCCGAGCGCTGGGCATCGGCGCATTCCAGATGCTGGCGCTGATCCCCGGCACCTCCCGCTCCGGTTCCACCATTCTGGGCGCCACCCTGTTGGGCACCGCCCGCCCGGTGGCCGCCGAGTTTTCCTTCTTCATGGCGATCCCGGTGATGCTGGGCGCCAGCGGCCTGAAGGTGGTCAAGTATTTTCTCCTCGACGGCTATCGGTTCACGGCGCAGGAATGGGCAGTGCTGCTCATCGCCACCGTGGTGGCATTCGTGGTGTCGCTGGTGGTGATCCGGTTCCTCATGGCGTTCATCAAGAAGCACAGCTTCAAGGTGTTCGGCTGGTATCGGATCGTTCTGGGCGTGATCGTGCTGCTGGTATGGTTCCTGGCACCCGGTGTGCTGGGCCGCTAAAATCGGATAGGTATACAGAAAGCTCCCTGCCGAACCGTTGTCGGCAGGGAGCTTTGTATAATCTACGTTCATTTATACACATCGTATTGTCTAACCGGCACATTTACCGGGTGCGCACCGGAATCCCCGTCTGTGACATCGACATCCGGCCGTGCCGCCGGAAACGCCGCAGCCGCGGCCGATGGCGAAAGGGGTATGCATCACCGGATCGCTGTACTGAAAAACTGCCCGGCACGGCTTGCGGGATTGCGGCTGGCGCAATTCAGTCTTTTTTTGTGGCTTGCAAAAAGCTAAAAGTGGAACCATAGGAGCCGCCGTTAAAGGGGCGCACCAGAATACCGCTGTCCCCGGCGGCCACGCCGTAATAGCGGGTAGTGAAGCTCAGCGGCAGTGTGGGACACTCCTGCCGCAGCACCTGCTCGGCGGCCTCCAGCGCCGCCCGGCCGCCCCGGAGCGCCGCATCCAACGCCCGGTCAAAAGCGGCGGAGGTATAACCGCTGTAATTGCCCGCCGCTTCGGTGCGGTAGGCCCGGAGATTCTCGCTGCCGGACAAGCCGTCGGCGGTCACAGGGACGATGGCGACCTGATATTTCCCGCTTTTCAGCCGGGTCAGCAGCTGATCCTCCGGCACCAGCGTCAGGGTGCACCGGAGATGAAGGTTTTTCTGCCAGGACTGGATCACATACCGCGCCAGATTGGCGCCGGTCTCCTCCTCGGAGGCGAGCACCGTCAGCGACGGCATGGCGGGGCTTTTATCCTCCGGATACAGTGCCGCCAGACCCGCCCCCAGTTCCGACTGCGCCTGCGCTGCATCGGTGGCAAATGCCGGGGTCTCCCTCTCCCGCCGGTAAACCTCTCCGTTTTCGGTGACGGCGGCGGGAGCAACATAACCGGTGGCGGGCGTCTCTCCCGCCGTGCGCAGATATTCGTATACCGTATCCCATTCGATCGCGTCCCGCAGCGCCTGCCGGACGGACGCATGGGAGAGCACTTCCTCCCGGTTGTTGAACCAGAGACTGCGCACGGTATCCTCCAGCGCCACCACCTGCACCCCGGCGGCGGTCGCCTCCTCCACATCGGCCGGAGCCAGCGCCACCGCATCCATGGTGCCCTGCCGCAGCGCCTCCACCGTGGAATCGCCGCCGATCACCATACGCACCGCCGCCGGCAGCACCGACGCGGCGTCATGGTAGTGCTCATGCTTATTCAGCAGCAGAGAATCCCCGTGATTCCACGCCTGAAGCCGGAACGGGCCGTTGGAGATCAGATACTGCTTCTCCAATCCGTACCGCCCGGCCGTGAGCTTGAAGAATTCCCGGTTGCAAGGCATAAACGGGGTCGTAGCCAGCCGCGCGGGGAAGGCCGCATCCGGCTGCTCCAGGGTGATGATCAGGGTGGATTCGTCCCGCGCCTCGACCCCCAGCGTGGCGGCGCTTTTACGCCCCGCCAGAATATCCGCCGCTCCCCGGATGCCGGACAGCTCCGCCGCCAGCGCCGAGCCGGTCTGCGGGTCGATGGAGCGCTGCATCCCGAATACAAAGTCATCCGCCGTTACCATCACCGGGTCCTCGAACCCGGTGGTCTCCCCCTTGCGGCTCATGGTGCTCCAGTAGGATTCCCGCAGGGTGAAGGTATAGGTCAGCCCATCGTCGGACACCGTCCAGTCGGCCGCACCGGGGATGGCCTGCCCCGCCGCGTCCAGCCGGGTCAATCCCTCAAACAGCGCGGCGATCACCGTCACCGAGGCCGGATCGGTGGACACCTGGGGGTCCAGCTGCTTCGGCTCCGCCGCCAGCGGAAACCGGAATCCCTTGCCGGAACCGTCGTCGCCGCAGCCCCACAGCCCACCGCAAAGCAGGCATACGATCAAAAAAAGCGCCGCCGTGCGTCGCATACTGCATCATCCTTTTCTTTTTAGAAAGCATGACAACCGGGAATGAGGCCCGTATACCGCGTCCCATTCCCGGTTGAACGTTTTTATTCTTCTGTCCGGGGGCCGAAATGACTCTCGATCATCCGGCTGCAGCCCGGGGGCGAATACACCCAATCCGTCACCGGCCCTTCGGTGATGAAATACCGGGGCGGCTGCGGCTCGACCGGGCCGTCCTGCGCGTCGATGAGCGCCAGCTTGATCTTCAGCTTCTCCGGCAGCAGGCTCTTGATATACACCGCCGCCTGCTGACCGACCCGCACGCCCTCGCGCGGCTCTGCCAATCCCGCCAGATTGGGGGTCAGCTCTACGAAAATGCCGTAGGGCTCCACCGACCGGACGATACCGGCAATGGTTTCGCCCGCCTCAAACAGAGCGGCGTTTTCCTCCCAGGTGCCCAGCAGCTCCCGGTGAGACAGGCAGATGCGCCCGTTATCCAGCGAGGACACCACCCCCAGAATGTCCATTCCGGTGGTGAACCGATCCTTCGGATGGGAGATACGGCTGACGGAAATATCGGCGATGGGCAGCAGCGCCGGCAGGCCGCACCCGATATCGCAGAATGCGCCGAAGGTCTCCAGCCGGGTGATCCGCGCCGGGATCACATCTCCCGGCTGCAGCCGGTCGATGAATTCCTCCCGGCAGCGCTCCTGAGCAATGCGGCGGGACAGGATCGGGCGGCAGCCCTGCTCCGTCTGCTCAAAGCCGGTCACAACAAAGCTCACCGCTTTATTCACCCGGGTGATCAGCACGATGTCCTTGGTCACGCCTTCGGCGATCCCGGCGGCTCCCTCAATATGCGGGATGATGCCCTCGCCGAACGGGAACTGCACATACAGGTTGTGATCCACATCACAGCGCACGGCGCGTCCCTCCAGCAGCCTTCCCTCCGCCTGCGCCTGCATCAGAGCGGTTATGGACGCCGTCGCCGCCTGATTCTCCGGCGTGTGCAGCAGCATCCCTTCCGGAAGATATCTGTTCTTGTACTCCATACCCATAACATTCCTTTCCTTCGCATTTTTGTTTCATTTATATGCATCTGTTTTTCCGAATATGTGCGATCAATGGCCCAGCAGCGCCCCCAGCAGACCGTAGGACACCGCCGCCATGATGACGGTGGCGATGAGGATCCCCAGCAGGATGGCGGGCAGCGCCTTTTTCACCGGAATGCCCAACAGCGCCGCGATGAGCGCTCCCGTCCAGGCACCGGTGCCCGGCAGCGGAATTCCCACAAACAGCGCCAGACCCCAAAAATAGCCCTTTTCGATCTTGTCGCTTTTGCTCATGGCCTTTTTCTCGATCTTTTCCACCAGCGGTCGGAACAGCTTTGTCTTTTTCATCGCCGTGAAAATGGGGGTGATGAACAGCAGGATGAACGGCACCGGGATCACATTCCCGAGAATGCACAGCGGCACCGCCTTGAGAATGCTCACGTGCAGCAGCGATGCAGCCAGCAGCCCGCCCCGCAGCTCCAGCAGCGGCACCATGGAGATGATCAGCGCCACCAGCTCGCCGGACAGCCCGTGCAGCACACCCATGAACCATTCAACCAATCCTGTCATTTGTTTCATCCTCTTTTCTGTTCGGCGGACTTTTTCCATCCGGTACGGTGCAAAGCCTACCGTACGCCATTGTCATTTTACCACACCCTCTCGAAAATTTCTACTGTTTATCTACGAATATTTGTAAAAAAATTGTGACATCCTGCGGAGCGTTTGTCCCAGGTCCTCCTCCGCTGCGGCTTTGCGACCGCTTTTCAGTATACCAGAGAAGGGCTGTCGGATTCTGCCGCAATTGCGGCATCGGCCGGCTAATTTCAACTTTATGACCGACAGGAATAGACAAATATATACCCATTTTATCCATCTATACAAATCATTTTTTCCTGTTCCGTGCTATGATTATATCAGAATATATAGATTCAGTAGAGGAGTCGCACCGTTATGAAGATCCTGCATGAGAAAGACTACGATGCCATGAGCGCCCGCGCCGCCGCGCTGTTGGCCGCTCAGGTGATCCTGAAACCCGCCTGTGTGCTGGGACTGGCCACCGGCTCCTCGCCGGTGGGAATGTACCGGCGGCTGGCGGAGCAATACCGGCAGGGGATGCTGGATTTTTCCGCCGTCACCTCCGTCAATCTGGATGAATACTGCGGGCTGTCCCCGGAGGATCCCCAGAGCTACCGCTACTTTATGGAGGAGAACCTGTTCCGGCACATCAATATCCGCCGGGAAAACACTTTCGTCCCCGACGGGCTGGCCCCGGATCACGCTGCCGTGTGCGCCGCCTATGACGCCCGCATTGCGGCGCTGGGCGGCATCGACCTGCAGGTGCTGGGCATCGGCAACAACGGCCATATCGGCTTCAACGAGCCGGACGACCACTTCACCGTAGGCACCCATGTGGTGGCGCTGAAAGAGTCCACCATTCAGGCCAACGCCCGGTTCTTTGAAGATGTCTCCCAGGTGCCCACCCACGCGATCACCATGGGCATGGGCGCCATCCTGCAGGCCAAGCGGATTCTCCTGCTGGCAGGCGTGGAAAAAGCAGCCATCGTCCGGCAGGCGATGGAGGGACCGGTGACGCCCCGGGTGCCCGCCTCCCTGTTGCAGTTGCATCCGGATGTGACCATCGTACAGGCCGACGCCTAACAGAAATATAACGGAACCGCCGCCCGATACCGGGCGGCGGTTCTTCTGTTTGTATGGAAAAATAGCGGCTCACGCCTGCACCCGATAGAACCACAGCTTGGCGGTGCGGGGCGCATCCACCGTCACCGGCAAGCCCCGCTCCAGCAGGGTTTTGCCGTCCAGCACCACCGCGGCGGCATCGTCGGCGTCGGTGAAGACATATTGCCGCTGCGGCTCCAGCCCCCGCAGCGGGAATTGCGCCGCCGTGAACGGCGTGCGGTCGTGAGCGAACACCTGCACGATCCCGCTCTGCTGCTCCGGGCAGTGGTACTGCACCCCATTCCAGCCGCAGGGGTCGTCGTTGGGAGTGGTGAGGGGATACAGGTCGCCGCTGAGATAGGGACGCACCCGGAGATATTCCGCCCCGCAGCGCCGGAACCAATCCAGCTGCTCCGGCGTATGATCCAGCACCTCCCGCTCGGAATAGATGAAATTGCAGGTCATCGCCGGTGCATAGGCGCTGCGGAATCGGTAGACATCCTCATCCAGCCGGTGGCCGGTGCCGGTGCCGGAATAGGGCATCCATGCCCCGAAGAAGCAACTGTGGGTCTGGGCGGTTTCGGGAGGATAATTGTTCAGACACTGCATATCGCTGCGCCACAGCGGCACCGAACGGCGCAGCGTTTCCACGTCGATGCGCCGCCCGCCGCTGGCGCAGTTGTCAATCAGCAGGTGGGGGAACCGCTCCAGCAGCGCATCCCACAGGCGATACAGCCCCATAATGTGGCGGATCTCGTGCAGCCCCCGGCGATCGGGGGCGTCATTCTCCCGCCAGAAGGGCAGCGGAGACATGTTGAAATCCTGCCGGTAGCAGTCGATCTGCAATTCCTCGATGTGCTCCGAAAGCCGCGCAAAGCACCATTGCCACGCCTGCTCATTCCCCAAATCCAGCAGCCAATCGACGCAATCCTCGGACAGCTTCAGAAAATATTCCGGATGCTCCCGGGCGATGGGGGTTTTCCGGCGCACCCGCTCCGGCTCAAACCACAGCAGGAACTTTTTGCCTGCCTCGTGAACCGCCCGACTCACCTGCCGCAGCCCGTCGGGATGGCGGTGGAGATTCACCCGCCAGTCGCCGGTCTCCTCGGGCCAGTCGCCCTCGTATTCGTTGGGCGAATCCTGCTCCGAGACCCCGTACCACCCGGCATCCATCCAGATATACTCACACGGCAGCCGCTGCTGCTTGACCAGCTCCACCCGTTTCAGCACGCTTTCCGTGGACATACCGCCCCACACGCCGCAGCAAAACGGCGCCTGCGCATCCCGTCCCGGGGTGCCAATGGGTGAAAAATAGGCGCGCACCAGCCGCCGCCAGCGGTTGTGCCCCTCGACGGCGTCGCCGGTATACCGCAGCAGCACAAAGGAGGAGGTGCGGATTTTCTCGCCGGGCAGCAGTCGGAAATGGGTATCCTCCAGCCCGGTGCAGACCCGCACCGCTGCCGCCCCGCAGGGGCGGAACACGCTGCAATTCCACTGTCCCGTCCAGCCGATGGCAAAGAAAACGCCCCGCCCGTTTTCATAGAGATGGAAGAAGGGCGCTGTCTGCTCTGAAGAACGCCCACCGGAGGTGGCGAACCGCTGGGTCTCCCCCGCATCCAGCTCGCGGACATAGGAGCCGGCGTTCAGTTCATCCATGCGGCAGCCGAATTCATCGCTGCGAACCAGCGAACCGCGGGGCACCTCCAGCCACAGCGCCTCCTCCGGCGCCGGCAGATAGCCGGTGCGCCATTTGGTGGGCGCTTCCCGCCGAGAACAGGGCAGCTCCAGGTCCGCATCCCGTATTTCCGACAGGATGCCGCTGGGGGCTGCGCCGGTATGCTCGAACCAGGTGACCCATTCATAGGCGTCAAAGCCCGCCAGCCGCCGCGCCACATTGGTCACAGTCAGCCCGTCCGGGAGCCGATACACAGTGGTTAGGGTGTCGCCGCTTTCCGTCACCTCCACCGTTTTCTCCCAGTCCGCCAGGGGCTTGCCGTCGTACAGAAACGAAAACCGGGGCGTATTGCGCAAAAAATCCATGGCTTTTTCTCCTTTACTCATATGAATAAGCCGGTGCCGATCACACACAGCCCGATACCGATCCACATTTTTCCCGAAACCCGCTCCCGGAAGAAAATCCATCCCGCCGCCACGGTCAGCAGAATGCTGCCGCCGGTGACCATCGGATACACCACCGTCGCCGGCAGGGCGGCAGCCGCCACCAGCTGGCACAGATACGACCCGCCGCCCAGCAGCGCCGAGACGGCGATCCACCCGATACCGGAAAGCGTCAGCGGCACTGGCGCCGTCGGCTTCCCGGCGGACGGGCGGCGCAGCCTCAGCGCCAGCAGCACCACGGCGCTAAAAACCGCCTTAAAACAACTGTTCAGCACCAAAAAGCTCACCGCCGACACCCCGCCGGGATGCACCTGATGCTCCTTGGAAACCACGCTGACAAAGCCATTGAGCAGAAACACCAGCCCGCACAGCCACAGCTGCCGCCGATTGGCGCATTTGCCGCCCCCGTGGGTGATCCACACGGAAACCAGAATGAGCAGCAGCCCCAGGATTCCCCGCCAGGACACCGATTCCCCCAGAAACAGCAGCCCCCAGACATACGGCACCGTCATACCGCCGCACATCAGAAAGACCGTATACAGCGCCACACTGTCCCGCCGCAGGATCTGAAAGCCCACCAGCGTATAGCCGACACACAGCGCCGCCGCAGCCGCCGCCATAGCCACCGAATACGGAGACACCTCTACCCGAAACCCGCTGCCAGCCCAGAAAGCCGCCGCCGTAATCAGCCCCAGCAGCAGATTGAACCGCAGCCCCGCCGCCATAGCGGCGCCCGCCTGCCGCTGATACGCCTTTGTCGCCGCGAAATTCAGCGCCAGCAAGCCGTCGGCAAGCAGCAACAGCAAATAGTATTGCACATAAACCGCATCCTTTCGCGGACACTATACCACGAAATACTGTATGTTTCTATGGACAAATCAGCAAAAAATATGCTATAATCACCACAAATCTTCTTGTCGGGAGGGATGTCCTGTGAACCGGTGCAAACGCTCGGAGTTGCCCCCGATCCAGCCCTTTTGGATGCAGATCGCTTACTGCGAGCTGAACGCCCAGTCCAAGGAAAATGTCCGGGAGCATCATGTACACCCGGAATGCGAGATTTATATAAACCTGACCGGCGATGTGGATTTTATGGTGGAAAACCGCCTGTATCCGGTATCGCCGGGGGATGTGATTCTCACCCGCCCCTATGAATACCACCATTGCGTCTATCGCAGCAACGCCCTCCACAAGCATTTCTGGATTCTGTTTTCCTGCGAAGGGAACGAGGCGCTGCTGGATCTGTTTTTCCGCCGTCCGGCGGGAGAACAGAACCGCATCACTCTGCCGCCCGCCGCCGCTGCCGAGCTGCTGGAGGTATGCCGGGCGCTGCTGAAGGACGGCGCGTCCTATCCGCTGTTCTTCCGGATGCTCCGTCTGCTGCAATCGGGAGCGGCCTCCACCCCCGCCGCCGCGCCGCTGCCCGCCGACGTGACGCTGGCGCTGGAGACGATCCATACCCGATTGGATACGCCCCTGTCCATCGCCGCTCTGGCCCGGCAGGCCCACGTCAGCCTGAATACGCTGGAGCGGCATTTCAAAGCCCATATCGGGATGGCCCCTCAAGCCTATCTGCGCCAAAAACGGCTGGCGCGGGCAGCGGAACTGCTGACACTGGGATGCTCGGTGGGCGATGCCTGCGTAAAAAGCGGTTTCCCGGATTATTCTCATTTCATCGCCCTGTTCCGGCAGCATTTTGGAGTTTCCCCTCTTCAATATCAAAAGCAAAATTGCTAAAAGACATGCAGGTGCTGCCCGTTGCCGGGTGGCACCTTTTCTGCCTATCAAAAACCATTGGGTGGACGGGCGGCGGTATAGTGGCGGACAAGCGCGCATATGTTGGATTGGCAGCACCCCATACCCCGGCGAAAGCAAAAAGCGGCGAAAACCGGGGATTTTTGTTGACAGGCTCCCGCACACGGGCTATAATGACAGCGATAAATTAGGTAAGACTTACTTCTGAAAGGAATCGACTACGTATGACTTTAGCTCAATGTACTGTAGGGCGAAGCGCCTGCATCACCGCCGTCCGCGGCGCCGGCGCGCTGCGCTGCCGGCTGCTGGATATGGGGCTGATCCCCGGCACAACCGTTACCGTCATCAAGGTGGCACCGATGGGCGATCCCATCGAGATCCGTCTGCGGGGGTATGAGCTGACCCTGCGCAAAGAGGACGCCGCCCAGATTGATATTCAGGAGGCGGCTGTATGATTTATGCATTGGTCGGCAATCAGAATTGCGGCAAAACCACCCTGTTTAACTGTCTCACCGGCTCCAACCAGCACGTGGGCAACTTCCCCGGCGTCACAGTAGATCAGAAATCCGGCGAGGTACGGGGTACCAAAGATTGCTCCGTGGTGGATCTGCCGGGCATCTATTCCATCCGCCCCTATTCCATTGAAGAACGGGTGACCCGAGATTTTATTTTTCATCAGCATCCCGATGGTATCATCAACATTGTCGACGCCACCAACCTGGAGCGCAACCTATATCTGACCCTTCAGCTGCTGGAGCTGCGGCTGCCTATGGTGCTGGTGCTGAACATGATGGACGAGGTGCGGGGCAATGGCGGCAGCATCGACGTGGCGGGACTGGAGCAGATGCTGGGGGTGCCGGTCATCCCCGTCAGTGCCGCCAAAAATGAGGGCATCGCCGAGGTGGTGGATAAAATCGAGGAGGTCTCCCGCCATAAGCAGGCGCCCCGGGTACAGGATTTCTGTCCGGCGGGGCCGGTGCATCGGTGCATCCACGCCGTTTCCCACATCATCGAGGATCACGCCGACCGGCTGGGCATTTCCGCCCGGTTCTGCGCCACCAAGGTGATTGAGGAAGACCCGGAGTTCATCGAGAAGCTCCGGCTGGATCAGAACGAATATGAGCTGATCGAGCATAGCGTCGTGGAGATGGAGACCGAGCGGGGGCTGGACCGCAACGCAGCGCTGGCGGATATGCGGTATAATTACATCGAGCGGGTGTGCGCCCGGTGCGTGACCCACGGCCAGGAGAGCCGGGAGCACCGCCGCAGCGTACAGATCGACCGTGTGCTGACCAATCGGTATCTGGCGCTGCCCCTGTTCATCCTCATCATGCTGACGGTGTTCTGGCTCACCTTCAATGTGATCGGGGCCGCTCTGAGCGATCTGCTGTCCATGGGCATCGACGCCCTCACCGGGGTGGTGGACCGGGGGCTGACCGCCTTTGGCATCAACCCGGTGGTGCACAGTCTGATCATCGACGGCATTTTCGCCGGGGTGGGCAGCGTGCTGGGATTCCTGCCCATCATCGTGGTGCTGTTCTTCTTCCTGTCGGTGCTGGAGGATACCGGCTATATGGCGCGGGTGGCGTTCGTCATGGACACCCTGCTGCGACGCATCGGGTTGTCCGGGCGCAGCTTCGTACCCATGCTCATCGGCTTCGGCTGCACCGTCCCGGCAGTGATGGCCAGCCGCACCCTGCCCTCCGAGCGGGATCGCACCATGACCATCCTGCTGACCCCTTTTATGAGCTGCTCGGCGAAGATCCCCATCTACACCGTGTTCACCGCCGCCTTTTTCCCGCGGCATCGGCCGCTGGTGATGATCGGGCTGTACGTGGGCGGCATGGCGGTGGGCATTCTGGCGGCGCTGTTCTTCAAATCCTCCGTGCTGCGAGGCAAGCCCGCCCCCTTTGTGATGGAACTGCCCAACTATCGGCTGCCCTCCGCCCGCAGCGTACTGCTGCTCATGTGGGAGAAAGCCCGGGATTTTTTGCAAAAGGCGTTCACCATTATTTTTCTTGCCACGGTCATCATCTGGTTCCTGCAATCCTTTGATCTGCGGCTCAATCCCGTCGCCGACAGCGCCGACAGTCTGCTGGCCTCCATCGGCCGGTGGATCGCGCCGGTGTTCCGACCGCTGGGCTTCAGCGATTGGCGGGTGGCGACGGCCCTCATCACCGGCTTCACCGCCAAGGAGGCGGTGGTCAGCACGCTGGGCGTGCTGATGGGCACCGGCACCGCCGCGCTGGGCGGGGCGCTCACCGGACTGTTCACCCCCGCCGCAGCGCTGAGCTTTCTCACCTTTACGCTGCTCTATACCCCCTGCGTGGCGGCGGTAGCCGCCATCCGCCGGGAGCTGCACTCCACGATGAAAACGCTGGGTGTGGTGGTGTTTCAATGCGTGGTGGCCTGGGTGGCCGCCGGGGCGGTGTATATGATCGCCGGATGGCTGTGACGGGGAGGTACACTGTATGAGCCTGAGAGACTACATACTGCTGGCGGCAATAGCGGCGGCCGTGGCCGCCGCTCTGGTGCGGCTGTGGCGGCAGCACCGCCGGGGCGGTTGCTGCTGCGGATGCAAAAATTGCTGCGATTGCCGCAAAAAGAAAGAAACCACTTGACATTGAGGGCATCCCATAGTATGCTGACCGTGCATACTGCGGGATGCCCATTTATGTTGTGTAAAAGGAGATGGCTTCTTATGAAGATCACCGTAAATCCTTCGGCCATCATCGGAAAGATCAAGCCCTTTCACGCCATCAACAACGCCCCTTTGCTGGGAACCTCCGACCAGCTGTTTCACTATCTGGGCGAGGCCGGTATCCCCTATTCCCGCCTGCACGATACCGGCGGCGCGTACGGCGGTTTCCGGTTCGTGGATATCGCCAATATTTTCCGGGATTGGGATGCCGACCCCGCCGACCCCGCCGCCTATGATTTTGCCTTCACCGACTGGCTGCTGGAAAAACTGACGGCACAGGGGGTCGAACCCTTCTTCCGGCTGGGCGCGGCCATCGAAAACGCCCACTATATCAAAGCGTACCGCATCTTCCCGCCCGCCGACAACCGGAAATGGGCGCAAATCTGCGCCGGCATCATCCGCCACTACAACTACGGCTGGGCTGACGGCTACCGCTATCCCATCCGCTACTGGGAGATTTGGAACGAGCCGGACAACGAGCCGGACACACGGGACAATCCCATGTGGAAGGGAACCAAAGAGCAATATTTCGCCCTATATGCGACCGCCGCCAACTATCTGAAAGAGCAATTCCCTGATATTAAGATCGGCGGCTACGGCTCCTGCGGTTTTTATGCCCTGAACGACGCCTTTCAGGCCAACGCCAATTCCTCTCCCCGCACCGATTACTTTATCGCCTTTTTTCAGGAGTTTCTTGACTATATTACCGCGCCGGAGCATACGGCGCCGCTGGATTTTTTCTCCTGGCACAGCTATGCCGACAGCCGCAGCAACGCCCGGTATGCCGCCTATGTACGCCGGGAGCTGGATCGGCGCGGGCTGACCGCCACGGAGAGCCTCCTCGATGAATGGAATCCGGGCATCCAGCGGCGGGGCACCGAGGAGGACGCCTGCTTCATCGCCGATATGCTGCTGCGGCTGCACGACAGTCCGCTGGATATGCTGATGTATTACGACGGGCAGGTGCACGGCTCCTATCAGGGGCTGTTTGACCCGGTGCGGCTGACGGTATTCCCGGCGTATTACGCCCTGCGGGCGTTCGGCGAGCTGTATGCGCTGGGCGGCCGGGCGACGGCCGAAGCCGACGGAGAGCTGCCGCTGCTGGCCGCCGTAGACCCCAATGCGGCCGTCGGAAAGCTGCTGATCGTCAACACGGGGGACACCCCCATTCCCATAGAGCCGTGTCTGCCCGCCGGATGGCGGATCACCCGTTTCCGGCTGCTGAACGGCGGAGACGGCCTGACGGACACCCCCATGGACTCACCGGACCGGCTGACACTCCCCGCCAAAAAGCTGGGGATGCTGGAATACGCCGGGCTCCGATGAGCCGCCACCCGGAGCCTGCGGGATTTCCCCGGAAAATAAAAATTTCAAAATTCCTGAAAAAAGTGCTTGACAGATGAAAAAGTGCGTGCTATAATCGGTCACAACATAAGACACAGGCAACGATGAGGAGAGTACATCCTGAGATATGCCGCAGAGAGCCCCGGCTGGTGGAAAGGGGCGCAAAAGGCAGGATGGAAGATGGCCTCGGAGCCTCGCACCGAGCGGCTGTGCCGTTAGGCTGCGATGGGAGCGCCCATTACAGCGCCCGGGTATCCGGAGCAGAGGTGTCTGTTCTGCGTACCGACTGAGGTGTGTGCCGTGAGGTGCATACGAAGTAAGGTGGTAACACGTCAGCTACGCTGTCGTCCTTATAGAAATATGAGGACGACGGCTTTTTTGTTGTTCCTATCGCAGAAAGGGAGATGAACCACATGGAACAGACCCGCAAGGAACTGATCCGCATTGAAAATTTAGGCAAGATCTTTCACGGCTCCGCCGGGGAGATCGTGGCGCTGCGGGATATTGACCTGTCGGTATACGAGGGGGAGATCTTCGGCATCATCGGCTTGTCCGGCGCCGGCAAGAGCACCCTGGTGCGCTGCATCAACTATCTGGAAAAGCCCACCTCCGGGCGGGTGATCGTGGACGGACAGGACCTGTCCGCCATGACCAACAGGCAGCTGCTGGCCACCCGTCAGCAGATCGGCATGATCTTCCAGGGATTCAACCTGCTGTCCCAGCGGGACGCCATCGGCAATGTGTGCTACCCGCTGGAGATCGCCGGGGTATCCCGGGCAGCCGCCCGCAGCCGGGCGGAGGAGCTGCTGCGGCTGGTGGGACTGGACGACCGAATGCACGCCTACCCCTCCCAGATGTCCGGCGGGCAAAAGCAGCGGGTAGCCATCGCCCGGGCGCTGGCGAACAACCCCAAGGTATTACTGTGCGACGAGGCCACCAGCGCTCTGGACCCCACCACCACCCAGTCGATTCTGGACTTACTCAAGGACATCAACCAGACGCTGGGGGTCACAGTGGTGGTGATCACCCACGAGATGCGGGTCATCGAACAGATCTGCAACCGGGTGGCGGTCATCGACCAGAGCCACATCGTGGAGCTGGGAGATGTGCAGGAGGTATTCGTGCATCCCCAGTCCGCCATCGCCCGCCAGCTCATCTTCCCTCAAGGGCAGGCGGTGGATTGCAGCGGCGGCACCAGAGGGCTGCGGCTGGTGTTTGACGGCACGGCGGCATTTGAACCGGTGGTGGCGCAGATGGTGCTGGAATGCCGGGTGCTGGTGAATATCCTCTACGCCCATACCAAAACGGTGGAGGGCAAGACCTTCGGCCAGATGGTGCTGCGTCTGCCGGAGGACCCGGAGGCGGTGGAACGGATGAAGGACTATCTCACCGCCCACGGAATCTACTGCAAGGAGGAACCTCTCAATGAGTGAGTTTTTTGAAACCGCCTTTGGCAACGGCCTGCTGCGGGAATACGGCAACGGCCTGCTCACCACCCTGTATCTGGTGGTGGTCTGCACCGCCTTCGCCTATCTCATCGGCGTGCCGCTGGGCGTGATCCTCTGCATCACCGATAAGGACGGCATCCGCCCCCAGCGGGCGGTCAACAAGGTGCTGGGTCTGATCGTCAACATTTTCCGTTCGGTACCCTTTGTGATCCTGCTGGTGATGGCGCTGCCGCTGACCAAGGTCATCGTCGGCACCAAGGTGGGCGATACCGCATTTCTGGTGCCGCTGGTGCTGGCGGCCGCTCCTTTCGTGGCCCGGATGGTGGAGTCCTCCCTGAAAGAGGTGGACGCCGGGGTCATCGAGGCGGCACAGGCTATGGGCAGCTCCAACTGGCAGATCATCTATAAGGTGCTGCTGCCGGAGGCAAAACCCTCCCTGCTGGTGGGCGGCGCCATCGCCGTGACCACCATCCTGGGATACACCCCGCTGGCCACGCTGGTGGGCGGCGGCGGACTGGGCGCCATCGCCGTGCAGTACGGTCTCTACCGCTTTAAGGATGCCATCATGTATACCGCCTCCATTGTGCTGATCATTCTCGTGCAGATTCTGCAGGAGACCGGCATGAAGCTGGCAAAGAAAACCGATAAACGTGTCCGTACCTAATTTGTCCGTAATATACAACCTGTATATTATTATATAATCAATACTTAAAGGAGATGTCTACTATGAAAAAACTCGTATCCATCCTGGCCGTCGTGGCGCTGCTGGCAATCTGCCTGGTGGGCTGCGGCAAGAGCGACAGCAAGAAAACCATCGTTGTGGGCGCCAGCGCCACCCCCCATGCAGAGATTTTGGAGCAGGTAAAACCCACACTGGCAGAGCAGGGCTATGACCTGCAGGTCAAGATCTATGACGACTATGTGCTGCCTAACACCGCCACCGAGAGCGGCGATCTGGACGCCAACTACTTCCAGCACAAGCCCTATCTGGACAACTTCAACGAGAAGAACAACACCCATCTGGTGAGCGTCGGCGCCATCCACTATGAGCCCTTCGGCCTGTATGCCGGTACGGCCAAGGCGCTGGCTGACCTGAAGGACGGCGACGCCATCGCCATCCCCAACGACGGCACCAACGAAGCCCGCGCTCTGCAGCTGCTGGCCGCCCAGGGCCTCATCAAGCTGAAGGACGGCGTGGGGCTGACCGCCACCAAGCTGGATATCGCCGAGAACCCCCACAACTACGACATCAAGGAGATGGAAGCGGCCGTGATCCCCACCTGCCTGGACAGCGTGGCTGTGGCGGTCATCAACGGTAACTACGCCATCAACGCCGGTCTGAAGGTCAGCGACGCGCTGGCTGTGGAGGACAAGGCCTCCGAGGCTGCCCAGACCTTTGCCAACGTGCTGGTGGTGAAAGAGGGCAACGAGAACAGCGAGGCGGTACAGGCGCTGCTGAAAGCGCTCCAGTCCGACACGGTGAAGAAATTCATCGAGGAGAAGTACGACGGCGCTGTGGTCGCCATCTTCTAAGCCTCTCACATCACAAATCACCCGTTTAAGCAACACCACCCCCGGCGTCCGTACAGACGCCGGGGGTGGTGTACGTTTTTGCGCCGAATATGGTCAGGCAGCCGGAAGAGCATCCGCCGCGTCGGTGGTTAATCCCAGCAGGATGCGGCGCATGATTTCCAGATCGAGGGCATCCACCGCCGCATCCTCGTTCAGGTCGCTGGCGCTCTCATAGACGCCCTCCGCAACCTCCTGAATATACACCAGATCCCGGATGTCCACGTGCCCATCGCCGTTGGCATTGCCGAACGCATACTGCGGTGCGGCGGGGATCGGCTCGGTTTTCGACGCGCCGCATTCCGTACAGGTGTAGGTCTTTTCGCCATCCGCGACGGCGGTCGGCTTTCGGGTCGCGACACCCGCATTCCACGTGTGCGCCGGGCGCTGCCCCGCCACCATGCGGTCCGTGGTCGCGCCGCAATAGGCGCACCGGGAGCTCTGCACCGCATCCGCGCCGCAGGTGGCCGCCGTTTTCTCCACAAAACGAGCAAATCGGTGGCTATGCGGCAGCGACAGAGAGCCGATCTGCGCCGAGTCCGTGTCATTCGGAGAAACCTGCGTTGCATACCGCGCTCCGTCCAACCCGAATTGCAGACCGTACAGCGCCGAGGTATCCGTGCTGACGGTGAGTATGGCCGCCTGCGCCCCGGTGGCGGGATTCAGCCGATAGACCGTATCGGGGGTGTTATACACCAGCGTATCCCCCACCGCTCCCAGACCGGAATACCATCCGGGCCAGAAATACCCGGGCTGCCCTACCACCGGCCAGTGGTCGGTCAGCGTTTTCACCGCCGTATCCGTTTGCCAATCGGTGCCGAACAGCGCATACTGGTTGCCGCCCTCGACGGTAGCAGCAATATAATACCACGTTCCGTTCAGCTCCACCGCCGGGGTGGTCACCGTACGCAGCCGATCATACCGCGGGTGATTCCGGGGGCAGGTATAGGTCTCGCCGGTATAATACCAGTCGTGGTGCCCCGTGTCGGTGATGCCCTCGTCCCCCGCCAGAAAATTATTGTGATGCACAAGGCCGAACCGGGCACCCACGGGATCGTCCCAGGTCACATCCACATGATACCAGACCCCCTCCAGCTGCACCAGATTCCAGGTGTGGTTCATGGCCTCGCTGATGACACGGGTCACCGGAATGCCCAGCCGCTGCAGCACCGCCGTATACGCCTGGGTATACGCCTGGCACACGCCGGTCATTTGGGTGAAAAAGGAATAGGCATCATAGATTTTGAACGTCTCGTCATAGCAGTAGTTTTCCGCCAGATAATCATGGACGAACAGCGCTTTTTCGTATGCCGTCCACTCGTCCCGTATCAGGTCGAGGATGTCCGTGAGTTTGCTCTCATAGACAGCCTTTTGCGGTAGAATTGCTTCCTTTGTCCCTGTATAAACCGGGTCAACCGCAACGACCACGCCGTTCAAGTTCCAACTGGTATACCCACCGGTGGCGTAAAACAGCTCCGGATGATCGTTCACCACCGCCTGATAGGCGGTTCTTACCTCCGCCGACGTCAGTGCGTAGGCAGACAGATCAATTTTATCCTCCACCGCCTGCAGCCCTGCGAGAATTGTCTCCCGGGCTGCGGACACGCCGCTTGCGGCCGCCCGCGACCGGCGGGGTGCGCCGCTCCACACCGTCTCGGACGGAAACCGCCCCTCCTGCAGCAGCGCCACCGTCTGGGCGAGCGGCTGCGGCTCCGCCGCCGCCACCAGCGGCGCTCCGCTGCACAGCAGCGCTAAAGCCATCAGAATGCTTCCGATTCGTTTCATGATATTCCTCTCCCCTCTGAATCGGGACCGACCCGATTCTTTCTCCAGCCAAATCATAGCAGAGGATCGTTCGGTTGTCAACCGATGTTTCCGCTGTATCGGCCGGTATCGCCTGCCGCCCGGCCACCCACGGCACGGGCAGGCAAGCCGCTGCTCCCCTCAACGCCTGCGATCCACGATCTGTGACCGGATACCGCTGCTCTCCACCGCCACAGTCGCCGAAAAGAGGTGTGCCCCTCGGACACACCTCCTGATTGTTGCTATGCCAATTCCCCGGCTGCCTTGTCCGGTGGTGCTCCCGCTTTCTCGCCATAGGCCGGGTCACGACTGCGGGGTGTCGGCATCCTTGCGGCGCAGGGGCGTGCGGTGTCCCTGCTCATCCACCACCTCGGCATCGTCCAGCCGCGCCATCAGATTGCGGCGAAAAGCCGCCAGATAGTCCGTCCGTAGCTGTTGCTGCTCGGCCTTTTCCTCCGGGGTCAGCGCCCGCTCCCGACTCAGCCGCGCCAATTCGTTGATGCGATCCAGATCCTTTTGTTCCATCGCTTATATCTTCCTCTCCGACAAAATAAAAGTCCGCTTTTGCGTCGATCGGCCCGGTGAACCGCCCAAGGGTTTCTCCGGGCAGCCGTTTTTGCCCCCGGTTATCCGGCAGCTTTCTGCCGGGCGGCGTCGATCTTCTGCATATAGGCGGCGGTGGAGATCCCGGCGGGGCGCAGATATCGCCCCAACTCCGTGAGACACTCCGGCTGGCGGGTGATGCGGTTCACCCGGCTTTCACAGCAGAGGGTCGCCCGGAATCCCAGCTCCCGGATCACCTGCCGGGCCTCCTCGCACATAGCTCCGTAAGGATAGGTGAAGGTGGTGGGCGTTTTCCCCAGCACCTCAGTCAGCTTCTGTTGGGCGGTTTCCAGATCCTCCCGCAGGGTGGACCGATACCCGGCGACGGTTTCGGCCGCCTGTTTTAAGGTGCCCTTGCGTTTCCCCGCCGTGCAATAATGCATATCGTAGCTGTGGTTCTGGATTTCCATCACGCCGCTGTCGGACATCTCCCGCAGCTCATCCCAGGTGGCGTGGGAATAGATCACGTGGTCGGCATCCTTCTCGGAATATTTCTCCGACCAGGACACCACCGGGGACAGCACCGCCCGCATCCCGTATTGCTGCAGAAGAGGATACGCATATTTGTAGTTATTATAATACCCGTCGTCAAAGGTGAGCATCACCGGCTTCTCCGGCAGCGTCTTGCCGGTGTCCACATAGTCGATGAGATCCTGCATCACCACGGTCTCATAGCCGTTATCCCGCAGCCACCGCAGATCGCTCTCCAGCACCGCCGGGGACACCACATACTGTCCCTGTCGGGAAGCATCCTCCAGAATGCTGTGGTACATGAGGATGGGCAGACAAACTGCGCCGTCTCCGGCTCCGGCGGGCACAGCCGCCGTTCCTCCCAGTCCCGCCATTACGCCGACCAGCAGGATTACCGCCAGCATTCCGCCGATCGCCGCCCGCCATTTCTTCAAGGATACGACTCCATAGACCGCCATCCGTCATTCCCCCTTACAGGTAAGACATAAGCGGAGAAAGCGGAAAATATACCAACCCACCGAAAATTTGCCGTCCGGCCCACACGGCCGCACGGCCGTTTACGGCCGTGTCTCAGCCCTCGCCGCCGTCCTCGCTGCCATCCTCCAGCAGCGCGACGGATTCCTCCTCCGACAGGCTGGTCACTTTATCCAGCTTACGCTGGATCTGGCGAGTGCGCACCCCCACCAGCTTGTCCAGCTCGGTGTTGGCCTGCTCCAGCCGCTGCTGGGCGGCCTGGATCACCCCGCCGAATTTCTCAAATTCGGTTTTGACCGCCCCCAGCACCTTCCAGACCTCGCCGGAGCGTTTCTGAATGGCAAGGGTGCGGAAGCCCATCTGCAGGCTGTTGAGCAACGCCGCCATGGTGGTGGGACCGGCAATGTTCACCCGATAATCCCGCTGCAGCACATCCACCAGACCACGGCGCACCACCTCGGCATACAGTCCCTCCGTGGGCAGGAACATAATGCCGAAATCGGTGGTGTAAGGGGGCGCTAAGTACTTATCCCGGATATCCTTGGCAAAGGATCGCACCCGCTGCTCCAGCACGCTGCCGGCAGCGCGCACCCGCTCCGGATCGCCGCTCTCCGACGCTTCCAGCAGCTGGTTGTAGGCGTCTGCGGGGAATTTGGCGTCGATGGGCAGCCAGACGGTGCCGCTGCCGTCGCCGGGCAGTTTCACCGCGTATTCCACATAATTGGTGCTGCCGGGGCGGGTCTTTACATTCGCCTCATACTGCTCGGGAGACAAAATCTGCTCGAGGATCGCCCCCAGCTGCATCTCGCCCAACACCCCCCGGGTCTTGACATTGCTGAGCACCCGCTGGAGGCTGCCCACATCGTTGGCGAGGGTCTTCATTTCCCCCAAACTCTGGTACACCTGTTCCAGCCGCTGATTCACCAGCTGGAAGGACTGGCTGATCCGGTCGTTGAGGGTCTTTTGCAGTTTCTCGTCCACCGTCTGACGCATCTGCTCCAGCTGGTGGGTATTCTCCTGCCGGATACCGTCCAGCTGTCCGGTCATGGAGCGGCGGATATTCTCCAGATTCTCACTCATTTCCCGACGGCCGTCCCGCTGCTCGGTGAGCAGCATCTGGCTCAGCCCCTGCACACTCTCCCGCACGGTCTGGCTGCTCTCCTGCCGTCCGGCCCGCAGCTCGGCGGTCAGCTCGCTTTGCAGCCGATCCAGCCGGGTCTCCAGCGTCTTTGTGCCCTGGTCGGCGGATTGCTGCCGCCGCACCGCCGCCAGCTGGCACAGCACCGCGACCAGCAGCCCGGCGATCACCAGCCCCAGGCCCAATAAAATATAGTCCATACACATTCCCCTCCGGACGGCTCCTGTCCGGTATCTACCGCTTAAATGGTATCGTCGTCCTCATCCCGGCTGTTGCTGCGCTGCGCGTTAAAGCGCCGCAGCTCCTTTTCGTTATACTGCTTCGGGAAGGTGGTGGGCTCCGGCTCCGCCGGCCGCTCATCCGAAAACACCGGCTCGTCCTCCGGAGCGGGGGCGGTCTCCTCCACGTCCAGATTGAGGTCCAGCCGCGCCTGCTTGTCCGCATTGGGATTATCCTTATAATAGGGGTCGATCATCAGCCGCCGCACCGTGGGGAAGATGCAGAACTGAATGAGGAACGACCGGAAGGGCGGCAGCAACAGCAACCCCAGCAGCAGCACAATAGCAAAGCACAGCGGATGGGGAATGAGCAACACCAGCGCCGCCATCAGCACATAGATGCCGATGAGCACGACGGAGATCAGCAGATTGGCCTTCAATCCGGCGATGGCGAAGATGAAGGCATTTTTGTAGATCTGCTTCAGCCGCAACTTAAAGGTGATCACCATGAAGGGAATGTAATATTTCATCCAGGTGAAGATCATATACCCCACCAGCGTGACGGCCATCACGATATAGTCAAGAATGCCCGGCTCCATGGGGGTAATATTGCTCACATCGGCGCCCAGAATTCCCAGCAGACCGGGATTCATCCCGGTGAGATAGTAGAACATATTAAAGAACAGCAGCGTCGTCACCAGCACATTGATGAGGCCGGCGGCGAAAGCTTGTCCCCGGTTCTTCCGGATGGATTCAAAGAAATCCTCCCGCACGAACGCGTGCTTTTCCCGGGAATACGCCCGGGTGATGCGGGTCAGACCCGCCTCCGCCCACCCCCGGGTCACCAGCGGCAGGTTGACCAGCAGATACAGCAGTCCCGCCGAGATCAGATTCCAGAATTTTCGTCCGTAGATCTCAAAAAAGACCACAAACGGACGCTTCTTGGGGCCGTTTTTGGATACGCCCGGCCCCTCCTTGGTGTAATCGAACAAACCGAAAAATCCTGCCATTGTTGTGTGCTCACTCCTTGTCGTTTTTAACACATGGGAAAAACAGAATCGTGGGAAATAACGTTCCTGCCGTTTACAGCGTTTGGAAAGAGGGCGGGCTTGTACACCCCATCCGTATACAGGGCCGCGCGCCGCATTTCTGCACACGTTGCCGCTTTTGCGGTCCGCCTATGGCAGCAATCCCGCCAGCAGAGTGCGCAGCAGCACCTCCAGCAGCCCGACGCCCAGCGCCGCCGCCGCAAAAATCAGATACCGGAGACAATACAGCCGAAAAGCCGACTGCTCCGACGACTGCGCCGGACCCGGGTCCGGCAGCTGCCGCAGAGATAGCAGCTGGCGGCTGAGACCGGCAGACAGCCGCAGACTTTCCACGGCGGCCATGGTCAGCACCGCCGCCGACAGCAGAGAGGAGGGCAGGATCACCGCCGCAACGGCGGCCACCCCCCGCCAGCCCATGGAATAGTAATAGGCTTCGGTCAGGCCCAGCCCCACGCCCTGCATCAGGGAACTGAGCAGCACAAAAGGCGCGCCGCAGGGCCACATTCCCAGCAGAAACAGCGCCGCCAGCCACAGCAGCGAGGAAAAGCAAGCGCTCCCCAGAGCGCCCAGCCCGTTTTTCAGCCCTCCGGACAGCCCGGAGACCCGCAAAAGCGCCCCCCAATCGTCGGTGATATGGCTACCGGCGGTGACATATACCGCCACACCCGCGATCACCCCGGCCAAATACAACCCCACGAACGGGAACAGCCGCCGATTGGCCGTAAAAAACTCCGTCCATTGCCGCCTGCGACGCACGCTCGTCCGACGCATATCGTTGCCTCCTATCCGGTCATTGTCATCACCGGATATATATGCGCCGCAGCCGGAAAACAGAACCGCAGTCGGAACCGTAAAAACGGGAAAAGGGATCGCCGCCGTTTGTATGCAGCAACCCCTTTGCGAAAAAGGTCTTGTGTCAACGGCGCTTCTTGCGCAGATTCATGCCCAGCATTCCGCCGACGGAGCCGGACACCAGCAAAGCCGCCAACTTTATGAGCGCATATCCGCCGCCGACGCCGGAATACCGCACGAACCCGGCGATCAGAATCAGCAGGAACAGCGCCAGTCCGCACACGGCGCCGACGGGCAGTCCCCGCCGGCCGGTGACAGCGGCCGCCGTCAATCCGGCGGCGAAAGCGCCGACGGCTCCGGCAATCACGGCCAGCGGCGTGGTGGCGCGCCGGGGCACATCCACCGACTGCACCGCCGCCGCCATCAGCATCAGCATCAGAATACACACGATCACACCCACGGCCAGCCCCACCAGCACCGGGCGCACCCATTGCTCAAAGAAGGACGGTTCTCCGTTTCGCACACGCATGGTTGGTTCCTCCCCGTATTTCAGCAGTTCTTTCTACCGTCAGCCTATGCGGCAAACGGGGAGCATAGAACACAAGATAGTGGTTAGTCGTTAGGGAATAGCATTTAGGAGAACGGAGCGAAGTGGGTGCAGACGCTGTATCGGCTCGCTCAAACTTCACCCGTATCCCCTAACGACTACTTTCTATCAACTAACGACTCTCTTCAGATGTCATCATCGTCGTCATCGTCATCCGGGGCGGGATCGTCGTGCTTGGTCAGCACGGTCTGGATGGCGGATTTCTGGAACACGATCTTGGTGCGGTCGGCGCCGGACTCGATGGTCACGGTGTCGTCCTTTAGGCTCACCACCCGGCCGCAGATGCCGCCGATGGTCACCAGCTCGTCCCCCACCCGCAGATTGCTGCGCATCTGCTGCTCTTCCTTCTGGCGCTTTTTCTGGGGACGGATCAGCAGAAAATAAAACACCACGATGATCAGCGCAAAGGGCAGCAGCTGCAGCAGCATGGCCGCCCAGCCGCCGGTGGTTCCCTCGCCGTTCGCCGCCGTGGTCGAAGCAGTGGTATCCGCCAGCTGCAAGAATTTCGTCAGATAGTTCATTGATATATGCTCCTTTATTCTTAATGTTTGGACATAACAGGTGTATTATACCGAATATAGCGAACGGTTGCAACCGAAAAACGGAAAAAAGTCCGAAAAACCCGAAAATTTACAAATTCGCCATTTTTGCCGACCGCCGCTCTTCAGATCCGCCGATCCAGCACACCCCGGTACTTCTGATAGAACGCCTCGTATTCCCCGGCATCCAGCGCCGCCCGGATGCGCTCCATGAGCGTGTTATAAAAATACAGATTGTGCATCACCGTCAGGCGCATTCCCAGCATCTCGTTCACCTTCAGCAGATGGCGGATATAGCTGCGGGAGAACCGGCGGCACACCGGGCAGTCGCATTCCTCGTCCAGCGGACGGGGGTCCTCGGCGTACTTATTGTTGATGAGATTGCGGTGTCCCTGCCAGGTGAAAATGTGTCCGTGGCGGGCATTGCGGGAGGGCATGACGCAATCGAACAGATCGACCCCCCGATGCACCGCCTCCAGAATATTCTCCGGCGTGCCCACCCCCATCAGGTAGCGAATTTTATTCTTGGGCATATGGGGCTCCACCGCCTCAATGATGCGGTACATCTCCTCGGTGGGCTCGCCCACCGCCAGCCCGCCGATGGCGTAGCCGTCCAGATCCAGCTCCGCGATCTGCTGCATATGCTCCACCCGCAAATCCGCAAAGGTGCAGCCCTGATTGATTCCGAACAGCATCTGCCGGGGATTGAGCGTCTCCGGCAGGCTGTTGAGCCGGGCCATCTCCTCCTTGCACCGCCGCAGCCAGCGGGTGGTGCGGGCGCAGGACTGGCGGGAATATTCGTATTTCGCCGGGTTTTCCACACATTCGTCAAAGGCCATGGCGATGGTGGAGCCTAAATGGGACTGAATCTGCATACTCTCCTCGGGACCGATGAACAGCTTCTTGCCGTCGATGTGGGAGGCGAAATGCACCCCCTCCTCCCGAATTTTCCGCAGGCTGGCCAGTGAAAATACCTGGAACCCGCCGCTGTCGGTGAGGATGGGGCCGTCCCAGCCGGTAAATTTATGCAGCCCGCCCATACGGTAAACCAGATCGTCCCCGGGGCGCACGTGCAGGTGGTAGGTGTTGCACAGCATCACCTGACAGTGCAGGTCTTTCAGGTCGAAGGCGGACACGCCGCCCTTAATGGCGCCGCAGGTAGCCACATTCATAAACGCCGGGGTCTGCACCGTGCCGTGGGGGGTCTCAAATACCCCCCGGCGGGCAGCGCCCTCGGTCTTTACCACAGTCATCATGAAACGCAAAAACTCCTTTACCGCGATCCTCAGCCGTCAGCGTATTGAGAGGTGATACCCAGAAATTCCTCCAGGCACAGCCCGCTGTCGTACACTTCCTTCGCCAGCTCCTTGCCCAGATAGCGGACGTGCCACGGCTCATACATATAGCCGGTGATGGCCTCCTTATCCTTGGCGTAGCGGACGATAAAGCCGTATTTCCAGCAATTCTCCGCCACCCACTGACATTCCGGTGTGCCGTCAAAGCTCATATCAATGGTGTTAAAATCAAAAGCCAGCCCCGTCTGATGCTCCGAATGGCCAGGGCGGGCGGAATACCGGTCGGCGGCCACCTTGCCGTCCCGCTTGGAATACCGCTCATAGAGGGTCTTTTGCAGGGAATAGCTGCGGAATCCGGACTGCATCCACAGCTTCCGTCCCTGGGGATTCAGCTCCGCATTGGCATCCGCCAGCAGCTCGTCCAGCGCTTTCTTCGCCTCCGGGTTCACGCCGGGATTATAGTCGGCGGGCAGCCCGTAGGTCTTATTGGCGATGAGAATGCCCCGGATATAGGTGGGCTGGCTGGCCGCCGCGCCGTCCGCCGGGATGGCTTTGGCGGTGGTGGTCGTCGTGGTCGGAGCAGCCGTCGTGGTGGTAGTCGTTGTGGTGGTAGTTGGCGGCTCGGTAGTGGTCGTGGTGGGTGCCGAGGTTGGCACCGATTCCGGCTCGCTCACCCCTACCAGATCGCCGCAGCCCCCCAGCAGCCCGCCCAGAATCGCCAGCGCCAGAATCAGGCAGATATATTTTTTTTGCATACTATCCACTCCTTTTTACACAATCAACATAGCGTCGCCGAAGGAAAAGAACCGATACTTCTCCTCCACCGCATGGCGGTAGGCGGCCATGGTATGGTCATACCCCGCCAGCGCGCACACCAGCATAATGAGGGTGCTTTCCGGCAGATGAAAATTGGTGATGAGCCCGTCCAGCACCTGAAACCGATAGCCCGGATAAATGAAAATATCCGTCCAGCCCTCGCCGGGTTTCACCGCCCCGTCGGTCAGCCCCACGCTCTCCAGCGTGCGGCAGCTGGTGGTGCCCACGGCGATGACCCGTCCGCCCCGCTGCCGGGTACGGTTGATGGCTGCCGCCGCTTCCTCACTCAGCTCGTAATGCTCCGAATGCATCTTATGGTCGGTGATCTCGTCCTCCTTGACCGGGCGGAAGGTGCCCAGCCCCACATGCAGGGTGACGAACGCCGTTTCCACCCCCATCGCCCGCACCTGCTCCAGCAGCTCCGGGGTGAAATGCAGCCCGGCGGTGGGGGCGGCGGCGCTGCCCAGCTCCCGGGAATACACCGTTTGATACCGCTCCTTGTCCCGGAGCTTTTCGTGGATATAGGGGGGTAAGGGCATCTGCCCGATGGTGTCCAGCACGGCATAAAAATTCCCCTCATAGGAGAATTTCACCAGCCGGTTGCCCCCCTCCAGCACCTCCAGCACCCGGGCGGTCAGCAGTCCCTCGCCAAAGGTCAACTCATCGCCGGGCTTCGCCCGCCGACCGGGGCCCGCCAGCACCTCCCAGCAGTCATCCCCCCGGGGAGTGAGCAGCAGTAGCTCCACATGGGCGCCGGTGGCGGCACGCTGCCCCAAAAGGCGGGCAGGCAGCACCCGGCTGTCATTCAGCACCAGACAATCGCCGGGGCGCAGAAAGGTCAGAATGTCCCGAAAATGCCGGTCCTGCCAAGCGCCGGTCTGCTTGTCCAGCACCAGCAGCCGGGAGGCATCCCGCGGCTCCAGCGGCTTCTGCGCAATCAGCTCCTCCGGTAAATCGTAATAAAACTCCTGTCGCAGCATAGCGTAAAATACCCGGTCTTTCTTCCCGTGACCGGGGGTTATAGGTTGACAAAGCCCCCGGGTCGGTGATAAAATGATAAACACACGGAATTTCCGTGCCATTCGTTTCATTATATACCTATTCCGGCGGTTTTTCAACGGTTTTTTCACCCGCCGGCACTGTAAGGAGAAAAAGCATGATGGATAAGCATTATCGGGTCGGTGTGGTTGGCTGCACCGGTATGGTGGGGCAGCGTTTCCTGACCCTGCTGGAAAATCATCCCTGGTTCACGGTGACCGCCATCGCCGCCAGCCCCCGCTCCGCCGGGAAAACCTATGAGGAGGCGGTCGCCGGGCGCTGGGCAATGGATACCCCCATCCCCGCGGCGGTAAAGGGGATGACCGTGCTGGACGCCTCCCGTGTGGAGGAGGTGGCGGCGCTGGTGGATTTCGTATTCTGCGCCGTGGATATGAAAAAGGACGAGATTCGCGCGCTGGAGGAGGCGTATGCCCGGGCGGAATGTCCGGTGGTATCCAACAACAGCGCCCACCGCACCACCCCGGATGTGCCCATGATCATCCCGGAGCTGAACTGGCAGCACGAGCAGATCATCCCCGCCCAGCGCAAGCGGCTGGGCACCCAGCGGGGCTTTATCGCGGTGAAATCCAACTGCTCGCTGCAAAGCTATGTGCCGGCGCTGCTGCCCCTGGACGAGTTCGGGGTCAAGGATGTGCTGGTCTGCACCTATCAGGCAATCTCCGGCGCCGGCAAGACCTTTGAGCGCTGGCCGGAGATGGTGGATAACGTGATCCCCTATATCGGCGGCGAGGAGGAAAAATCCGAGCAGGAGCCGCTGAAAATTTGGGGACACATTGAGGGGGACCGTATCGTCCCCGCCACCCGTCCGGCGTTCACCGCCCAGTGCCTGCGGGTACCGGTGACCAACGGGCATTTCGCCGCCGTATTCGTGCGGTTCGACCGCAAGCCCACCAAAGAGCAGATTATTGAAAAATGGCGGAGCTTTTCCGGGCGTCCCCAGGAGCTGGAGCTCCCCTCGGCGCCCCGGCAGTTCCTGCGGTATTTCGACGAACCGGATATGCCCCAGACCCGGCTGCACCGGGATCTGGAGGGCGGTATGACCGTGTCGCTGGGGCGGCTACGGGAGGATACTCAGTACGATCATAAATTTGTCGGGCTGTCCCACAACACCCTGCGAGGCGCGGCGGGCGGTGCCGTGCTGCTGGCGGAGCTGCTGTGTGCCGACGGATACATCGACGCACACTAAGTATAGTACTCATCTGAGTTTCTACCGTGCGCCCCCGAGAATGGGCATCCGCCCATTCTCCCGGGTGGGTTCTCATCCCGGGCACACTGATAATGTGCTCATCTGAATTTCTACCGTGCGCCCGGGCAGGTTCTCGTCCCGGGCACGCTAAATACACCATTTCGTGCACCTGCGGCAGGCTCCTGCCTGGGTGCATAAACGGCAAAATACTCCCGGCGATTTGTGCATATACTGAGTGGGTAACCAACTCAAAAACGGTAACGAAAGGCAGGTTTTATCCATGACAAAACAAGTCCTCTTTACCGGCGCCGGCGTGGCGCTCATCACCCCTATGAACCCCGACGGCAGCGTCAACTACGATAAGCTGGCCCAGCTGGTGGACTGGCACATTCAAAACGGCACGGATGCGCTGTTTGTCTGCTGCACCACCGGCGAGGCGCCCACCTTGTCCTCTCCGGAGCATTTGGAGGCGCTGCGGGTCGCCATCGACCGGGCGGCGCACCGGGTGCCGGTGATTGCCGGCACCGGCTCCAACGACACCGCCCACTGTATGGATATGTGCCGGGTGGCGCAGCGAATGGGGGCGGACGGGCTGCTGCTGGTAACGCCCTACTACAACAAAACCTCCCAGCGGGGGCTGATCGCCCACTATACCAAGGTGGCAACCGCCACCGATCTGCCGCTGATCCTCTATAATGTGCCCTCCCGCACGGGGGTGAACATTCAGCCGGAGACCATGCTGACGCTCTATAACAGCATCGACACGGTGGTAGGGCTGAAGCAGGCCAACGGCGATCTGTCCTCAGTGGCGACGCTGGCGGCAGCCAGCGACCTGCCCATCTATTCCGGCAACGACGACCAGATCGTCCCCATCCTGTCGCTGGGCGGCAAGGGTGTGGTATCGGTGCTGTCCAATGTGGCGCCCCGGCAGACCCACGACCTGTGCCAAAAGTGGTTCGACGGGGATGTGGCAGGCAGCCGGCAGCTGCAGCTGGAGTATCTGGACCTCATCCACGCCCTGTTTGCCGATGTGAACCCCATTCCGGTGAAAGCCGCGATGAATTTAATGGGGATGCAGGTAGGGGAATGCCGCTTGCCTTTATGTCCGCCGGACGAAAAGACCCTCCAGCGGCTGGCGGCGGCGCTGCACGCTCACGGACTGATTCAATAAGGAGCGTAATACTATGGATATCATTCTTTGCGGCTGCTGCGGCCGCATGGGAAAAGCCGTAGCCGCGGCGGCGGCAGCCGCCGGACACCGCATCGTCGCCGGGGTGGACTGCCGCCCCGATGACAGCCTTCCCTTCCCGGTTTACCCCACGGCCGCATCCGCCACAGAACACGCGGATTTGCTGATCGACTTTTCCCATCCCTCGGCGCTGCGCGGAGTACTGGCGGCAGCCACTGACCGGCAGCTGCCGGCGGTGATTGCCACCACCGGGCTGGACGACACTCAGATCGCCGCCATCCGGGAAACGGCGACGAAGATTCCGGTATTTTTCAGCAGCAATATGAGCGTCGGCGTCGCCGTGCTGGCGGCACTGACGAAAAAAGCCGCCGCCGTATTGGGCGGAGACTTCGATATTGAGCTTGTGGAAATGCACCATAACCGCAAGCTGGACGCCCCCTCCGGCACCGCCCTCATGCTGGCGGACGCCGCCCGGCAAGGGCTGGCCCACCCGGTGGAATACGTCTATGACCGCCACGACCGGCGGCAGCCGCGGGCGCAGGAGGAGATCGGTATTTCCTCCGTGCGGGGCGGCAACATCGTCGGCGAGCATCAGGTGATCTTCGCCGGCGGGGACGAGGTGCTGACCCTCACCCACCGGGCCCAGTCCCGGGACATTTTCGCCGCCGGGGCGCTGCGGGCGGCGGCATTCCTCGTGGGACAGCCCGCCGGGCTGTATACGATGGACGCCCTGGTGCAGCTGTAAAAAAATTCACGATCCGACTCCCGGCTCCGGACGGGCTCCGAGGCCGGGAGTTTGCCATTGCGCCGCCGCACGGCGGGAGGGGGTGTGCCATGCCCTCCCCGGTCCGCCCGGCGACGGGCTTGCCGGGGAGGACCCGGCCGCAATTCCGTGAGAAAGGAGACTTTCGCCTACCGCGAAAGCTACGGTACTGTCTATGTTTGACGCTTTTTCCGCCGGGGTGGAACCCGGCGGGCTGCGCACCACGGAGGAAATCAAAATTCTGCTGTGCTATATGCTGCATACGGTGCAGCAGCCCATGCCCCGGAGCGATGTGACCGACATCGTGGTGGGGGGCGGCATGGCCAACTATTTCGATGTAGAAAACGCCATCGAGGAGCTGCTGCGGCTCCAGCATCTGGTGGAGGGAGAAAACCACACCATCGCCACCACCGTCACCGGCGGCCAGATCGGCGAGGAGCTGTCGGTGCGCGTGCCCTATACACTACGGGAGCGCTCCGCCAAGGCGGCGCTGGAGCTGTTGCGCCGCCGCCGCACCGAAGCGGACAACCCCGTGACGGTGGAAAAGCTGCCGGAGGGGGGCTATACCGTCACCTGCTCCGTGGTGGACGAGGGGAAAACCCTGTTCGCCGTCTCCCTGCGGGTGGCGGACGACTGGCAGGCCAATGAAATCAAGGAGCACTTTCTGGAGGACCCATCGGTGCTATACCGGGCAAATCTGGCGGTGCTGACCGGAGAGACCGACCGCCGCCGGGGCGGCTCCCAGCTGGTGATCAAACTCTGAGATCGCCGAACATAAGCCCACATTCCCCGGCTTACCCCCGACATCGGCGGGCGGAAAGTCCGTCGGCCGCACGGATGCCGGACGGCGAGCGCCCCCAATCACCCATAAAGGAGAGGATACCCCATGCGGATGCGCCGCAAAAAGCACCTGGACGACCGAATGGACGATTGCGCCGGACAGGTCATCAATATGAAACCCGCCGACCTGCGGTTCGGCGCGGAAACGGCGGCAGAAGTGCCGCCGCTGTCCGCTCTGTTCGGCAACGACCGTCCCGTGGAGCTGGAGATCGGCTGCGGCAAGGGCGGGTTTATCTGCGCCATGGCCGCCCGCCATCCGGAGCGCAATTTCGTGGCGGTGGAGAAATACGGCAATGTGCTGGTGACCGCCTGCGAGGCGGCACGGGCGCAGGAACTGGAGAATATCCGGTTCCTGTGGGGGGATGCGGAATATCTGCCCCGGTATCTGCCCGCCCACAGCATCTCCGGGCTGTATCTCAACTTTTCCACCCCCTTTCCGAAAAAAGCCTATGCCGTCCATCGGCTGACCCACCGGCATTTTCTGGCGATGTACCGGACGCTGCTGACCCCCGATGCCCGGGTGGTGCAAAAAACCGACGACCGGAGGCTGTTCCAGTTCTCGCTGGAGGAATTCTCCCAGAGCGGCTATGTGCTGGAGCAGGTATCGCTGGATCTCCATGCCGACGGCGACCCGGAGAATGTCGTGACGGAATATGAGCAGAAATTCGTGGACCAGGGGCTGCCCATCTACCGGCTGATCGCTCATGCGGAATAAGGAAAGGAAGATGACCGATGCTGTCTTTTGAAACCGACTACATACAGGGGGCGCACCCCCGGCTGCTGGAACGGCTCGCCGCGACCAATCTGGAGCCCCAAAGCGGCTACGGCGAGGATATCTATTGCGCTGCCGCCAAAGAGAAGATCCGGGCGGCATTCGACTGTCCCGAGGCGGACGTGTTCTTCCTCGTGGGCGGTACCCAGACCAATGCGCTGGTGATCGACACCCTGCTGCGCGCCGGCGAGGGCGTGCTGGCGGCGGAGAACGGCCATGTGGCGGTGCATGAGGCGGGCGCCATCGAATTCACCGGCCACAAGGTGCTGACCCTACCCGGCCACGACGGCAAGGTGGCCGCCGCCGATGTGCAGGCGCATCTGGACAAATTTTATGGCGACGCCACCTGGCCCCATATGGTGGCGCCGGGAATGGTGTATATTTCCCATCCCAGCGAATTCGGCACCCTGTATACCAAAGAGGAGCTGACCGCCCTGTCTCGGGTATGCCGTCAGGCGGGGCTGCCCCTTTATTTGGACGGGGCCCGGCTGGGCTATGGGTTGATGAGCCGGGACACCGACGTGACGGCGGCGGATATCGCCCGGCTGTGCGACGCATTTTACATCGGCGGCACGAAGGTGGGCGCTCTGTGCGGCGAAGCGGTGGTATTCCCCCGGGGCGATATGCCGCCCCGGTTCCTGACGCTGGCAAAGCAGCACGGCGCGCTGCTGGCCAAGGGACGGCTGCTGGGAGTGCAGTTCGACGCCCTCTTTACCGACGGGCTGTATTGGCAGATCAGCCGCCAGGCCATCGACATGGCGGAGCGGCTGAAAACGCTGTTCCGGGACAAGGGCTACACCTTCGCCCGGGAGACCCCCAGCAATCAGCAGTATATTCTGCTGGAGGATGCCCGGCTGGAAACGCTGCGGCAGGGGGTGGTGTGCAGCTTCTGGGAGAAGCCGGACGAGACCCATACGGTGGTGCGGTTCTGCACCAGCTGGGCGACGACGGAGGAAGATCTGCAACAGCTGGAGCAGCTTTTATGACCGCCGCGGCCCTGTGGCAGCAATTTTGCGCCGCGGCCGGGGTGCCGGAAAGCACGCCTCACGAAGTATGGGCATTTTGTGGCGGAGAGGCGGGCGCCGACGAGCTGGCGCAGCTGGCATTGGCGGGTATCAAAACCGCCACCGCCAGCAGCAAGCGCGCCTTTGATACCGCCCGCGATCCGCTGCCAAAGCCGGGTGGATACAGCGTGATCCTCTATCGGGACGGCGCGGCGGCGGGGGTTATCCGGGATACGCGGGTGTCGCTGGTGCCCTTTGATCAGGTATCGCCGGAGCACGCCTGGCGGGAGGGAGAAGGCTCCCGCACATTGGCGGAATGGAGGCAGGTGCATCGGCAGGCGTTTGCGCCCGATTATGCGGCGGCGGGACTGCCCTTTGACGAAAAGGGGCTGTGTGTGCTGGAGGAATTTGAGCTGATCTATGCCGCCACGGACGGCGAAACGGCGAAAGGAGTCGATATCCATGGAGTTTAAGTACGATACCCAACTGCTCATCGAGGGCACCGGGCTGGACGAGGATGCCATCCACGACTATTTTACCACCCATTTTCAGGGGGACTGCCTGCTGGCCATCGGGGATGAGGAACTGATCAAAATTCATTTCCACACCAACGAGCCCTGGAAAGTGCTGGAATACTGCGCCGGACTGGGCGAGATCTACGACATTGTGGTCGAGGATATGGCCCGGCAGGCCCGGGGACTGAAAGGATAAACGCACGGCATCATGGAACAACGGAAAAATTCTCCCCGCTCCTTGGGGATGCTGATCGGCTCCATGACGGTGTTCGGCACCATCGGGATCTTTCGTCGCTGGCTGCCGCTGCCCTCGGCGCTCATTGCCTTTTTCCGGGGACTGATCGGCACCGTCTGCATCCTGCTGTTTCTCCGCCTGCGGGGGCGGAAGCCCTCCGGCACGGTGGGGCGACGGGCATTCTGGCTGCTGGCGCTCACAGGAGTGCTGATCGGCTTCAATTGGATTCTGCTCTTTGAGGCGTATAACTACACCACCGTATCCATTGCCACGCTGTGCTATTATATGCAGCCCACCTTCGTGGTGGTGCTGGCGGCAGTGCTGTTCCGGGAGCGGCTGACGCTCAAAAAGACGGTCTGCTCCCTGCTGGCGCTGGTCGGCATGGTGCTGGTCTCCGGCGTGGCGGAGAACGGGCTGCCCCGGGGCTCTGCCGGCAAGGGAATCCTGCTGGGGCTGGGAGCAGCGGTGCTCTACGCCAGTGTGGTGCTCCTCAATAAGCGGCTGTCCGGCATCGACCCTTACGAAAAGACCGCCATCCAGCTGGGAGCGGCGGCGGTGGCGCTCGTCCCCTATCTGCTGCTGACCGGAGCGTTTCGAGGCAATGCGTGGAGCCTGCCGACGGTGCTTCTGCTACTGGTGGTGGGCGTGGTGCATACCGGTGTGGCGTATGTACTGTATTTCGGCTCTATGGACGGTCTGAAAACCCAGACCGTGGCGCTGTTCGGCTACATCGACCCGGTGGTGGCGCTGGTGCTGTCGGCGGCGCTGCTGGGCGAGCGGATGAGCGTGTGGGGCGTGCTGGGAGCGGTGCTGATCTTAGGTTCGGCAATCCTGTGCGAATGGCGGGAATAATCGCCCGTATGCGGCGAGAAAATAGCGGGAGGTATGTGCGATGGATTATCGGCGGTTTGGCGACACCGTTCTGGTGCGGCTGGAACGGGGCGAAGAAATTCTGGAGCAGCTGGCCCAGGTGGCCCGGGCGGAGTCCATTTCGCTGGCATCGGTGCAGGGGCTGGGTGCAGTGGATCGGTTCACCGTAGGCGTCTACCATGTGGAGGAGCAGGTCTACCAGTCTCGGGAATACACCGGCAGCTACGAGATCGTGTCGCTGACCGGCACGGTGGATACGATGCAGGGGCAATTCTATTGCCACCTGCATATGAGCGCCGCCGACGGCCAGGGAACGGTGCGGGGCGGCCATCTGAACCGGGCCACGGTCAGCGCCACCTGCGAGCTGGTGCTGCGCTGCATCGACGGCAAGGTGGATCGGCAGCGGGATGCCACCACCGGTCTGAATCTGTGGAAATTTTAAGACAGGGCATGGCAAGGCGCGGCACTGCGGCAAAGGCGACGGCCGTACTCCCCCGGTGGGATCCGCTTGTTTCATGGGGATACCTTTTGTACGGCCACAACGGGAACCGGTCTTTCGGCTCAAAGACCATCGCCAAAAGCGGGGGAAGCCCCTGCGTTGCAATGCTGCCCGAGTATGAGAAAAGCCGGCGTTTCGGAGGAAAATCCTCCGGAACGTCGGCTTTCTGTTTTCTCTTCAGTTTATTGGCCCAGAGCCAGCGTCTTGCGGTACGCCGCCAGCACCGCCTCCATGGCGGCACCCCGGAAACTGCCCTGCTCCAGCGCGTGAACGCCGGCGATGGTGGTGCCGCCGGGACTGCACACCGCATCCTTCAGCGCGCCGGGATGGCTGCCGGTCTCCAGCACCATTTTCGCTGCGCCCAGCACCGTCTGCGCCGCCAGCTCCTGAGAAAGCACCCGGGGCAATCCGCATTCCACTCCGCCGTCCGCCAGCGCCTCGATGAACAGGTACACATACGCCGGGCCGCAGCCGGACACGGCGCACCCGGCGTCGATGAGGTTCTCCGGCAAACAGCACAGCCGCCCCGCGCCCGCCAGCAAGCGGCAGAATTCCGCCGTCTGCCCGGCGGTGACATCGTTGACGGCGGTGTACAGGATCATCCCCTCTCCCACCATGGCGGGAGTGTTGGGCATGATCCGGATGAGAGGATACGTTTCGTCCAGCCCGTCATTGATCCGTTCGGTGGTGAATCCCGCCGCCATGCTCACCAGCACCGGCGGATTTTTGCGCTCCGCCAGCACCGGTTTCAATTCCAGCAGCAGAGCGGGCAGCACCTGAGGCTTGACCCCCAGGAACACATAGTCGCTCTCCCGGGCGACCCGGGCATTATCCGCCGCCGTCGCCCCCAGCTGTTCCGCCAGCGTTGCCGCCTTGGCGGCATCCCGGTCGGCGATGAGCAGGTTCTCGCCGCTTTTGGCAACCGCCGCCGCCAGCGCGCCGCCCATATTGCCGGCGCCGATAAATCCAATGGTCATCGTTCGTCCCTCCTCAGCGTACCTGTCCGCTGCCCAGAATAATGTACTTATAGGTGGTCAGTTCCCGCAGCCCCATGGGGCCCCGGGCGTGAAGTTTCTGGGTGGAAATGCCGATCTCGCACCCCAGCCCAAACTCGCCGCCGTCGGTGAACCGGGTGGAAGCATTCACATACACCGCCGCGCTGTCCACCGCCGCCGTAAAGCGGGCGGCGGCCGCCGCATCCTCGGTGACGATGGCCTCGCTGTGGTGGGTGGAATGGGCGGCGATGTGGCGAATGGCGTCCTCCACATCGTCCACCACGCCCACCGCCAGCACATAATCCAGAAATTCCGTGTCAAAATCCCGCTCGCCCGCCGGAGCGCCGTCGATCAGGGCGGCGGCGCGGCTGTCCAGCCGCAGGGTGGCGGGATGCTCCCGGCCGGGATCGGTGAGACGGCGGGACAGCCGGGGCAAAAACTCCGCCGCAATATCCCGATGCACCAGACACACCTCCGCCGCATTGCACACCGAGGGGCGGCTCATCTTGGCATTGTCGATGATCTCCAGCGCCATCCCCAGGTTGGCGGACTTGTCCACATAAATGTGGCAGATGCCGGTACCGGTCTGGATGCAGGGCACGGTGGCGTTCTCCACGCAGGCGCGGATCAGCCCCGCCCCGCCCCGGGGAATGAGCAGATCCACCAGCCCGTTCGCCTGCATCAGCTCTGTGGCGCTCCGGCGGGAAGTGTCCTCAATGAGCTGTACCAGCTCCCGGGGCAGCCCCGTATCCTCCAGCGCATCCTGCAGCGCCGCCACAATGGCGGCTGCCGTGCGGTAAGCCTCCTTGCCGCCCCGCAGCACACAGACATTGCCGCTTTTCAAGGTCAGCGCCGCCACGTCGCTGGTGACGTTGGGACGGCTCTCATAGATGACCGCGATTACCCCGATGGGCACCGCCACCTTGCGGATACGCATACCGTTTTTGTGGACGGTCTCCTCCAGCACCCGTCCCACCGGGTCGGGCAGCTGCACCACCTGCAGGATACCCTCGGCCATACCCGCCAGCCGGGCATCGGTCAGGGTCAGCCGATCCAGCATCACCGGGGAAATACTGCCCCGGGCATCCTCTACATCCAGCCGGTTGGCAGCCAGAATGGACTCCTGCTGCGCCGTCAGCGCCGCCGCCATGGCGGTCAGCGCCGCATTCTTCCGCTCCGTGGTCAGAGCGGACAGCTCCGCCGCAGCCTCATGGGCTTTCTGCAATATCTCCTGTGTTGTCATGCCTGTATCTCCTTTGCCAGAAACCGGGTGCCCACCGGCTTTCCCTCCACGATATCGTACAGCAGATCGGGGGTCTCACCGTTGGCGATCACCATGGGGATCCCGGCATCGGTGACAATCCGGGCGGCATGGAGCTTCGTGCTCATGCCGCCGGTGCCCAGGCTGCTGCCGGCGCCACCGGTCATGGCCTCGATCTCCGGAGTGATGGCCTCCACCACCGGCAGCAGCCGGGCGGTGGGATCGGCGTGAGGATCGCCGTCATACAGACCGTCGATGTCACTGAGCAGCACCAGCAGGTCGGCGTGCACCGCCACCGCCACGATGGCGGAGAGGGTGTCGTTCTCCCCGATGGTGTTTTCCACCCCCACCTCGTCGGTGACGACGGTATCGTTCTCATTGATGATGGGCAGCGCATCCAGCTCCAGCAGCCGGGACAGAGTATTGCGCATATTGCGGCTGCGCTGCTCGCTGTGGACGTCCTCGCCGGTGAGCAGCACCTGCGCCACCGTATGGTTATGCTCGGCAAACAGCTTGTCGTAGGTATACATCAGCTCACATTGTCCCACGGCGGCCGCCGCCTGTTTCGTGGGCATATCGGCGGGGCGGCCGGGCAGATGCAGCTTGCCCACCCCCATACCAATGGCGCCGGAGGAAACCAGCACCACCTGATGTCCGGCGTTTTTCAGATCGCTCATGACGGCGCACAGCCGCTCCACCCGCCGGATATTCAACAACCCGGTACGGTGCGCCAGCGTGGAAGTGCCGACCTTGATAACAATTCGCATAGAGGAACCCTCTCTTTTATGATAGCTTTATTGTGTTAGCATAGCACACCGCACCCCGGTTTGCAACAGAAAACCGCTCGAAAACCCGAAAAAAGCGCAGAAGTTACCGAATGTTGCGGCTTTTTTGCAGTTTTCGGATTTACATTTTGTATATTTCCATATATAAGTACGATTTGTAATCGCGAAACCCGACGGATTGCTCCGCCGGGTCAAACAATGTCGCCGCTTTTATTTTAAGCCTGAGCGCAGAGTGATTTTGTCCGTGCGCCGGGCGGGTTTATGCTGCCTGTATCGGCGGCGTGGTTGAGCGGCTCCGCCGCCGCTCAACCGCCCCGGCTTTATTGCGCACCGGGCAGGCTTGCCGCGTCGATGGCCGCCAGCTCCTCCGCCGTAAACACCGTATTCTGCGCCGCCTGCACGTTATCGAGAATCTGCTCCGGCTTGGATGCGCCGATGAGCACGGACGTCACCACGCCGTCCCGCAGCACCCAGGACAGCGCCATCTGTGCCAGAGATTGTCCCCGGTCGGCAGCAATCTCCTGCAAGCGCCGGATCTGCGCCAGGCGCTCCGGCGTGACGGCGGATTCCTGCAGGAACCGACCGTCGGTGCGGATGCGGCTGTCCTGCGGAATGCCGTGGAGATAACGGTCGGTGAGCATCCCCTGCGCCAGCGGGCTGAAAGCGATGATGCCCTTTCCCAGCCGCCGGGCGGTATCCTTCAACCCGTTCTGCTCCACGGTGCGGTCGAAAATGGAATACCGATTCTGGTTAATGACAAAGGGGCAGCGCAGCTCCCGCAAAATGGCGCAGGCGCGCTCCATCGTCGCGCCGTCATAATTGGACAGACCGGCATACAATGCCTTGCCGCTCTGCACCGCCTGCGCCAGCGCACCCATGGTTTCCTCCAGCGGGGTGTGAGGATCCGGACGGTGATGATAAAAGATATCTACATAAGGCAATCCCAGCCGGGCGAGACTCTGATCCAAACTGGCCAGCAGATACTTCCGGCTGCCCCAATCGCCGTAGGGGCCATCCCACATGGTGTATCCCGCCTTGGTGCTAACGATCAGCTCATCCCGATAGGGATGCAGATCCTCCCGGAGAATCTGCCCGAAATGGGTCTCGGCGCTGCCGGGGGCAGGGCCGTAATTATTGGCCAGATCGAAATGAGTGATCCCGTGGTCAAAGGCGGTGCGACACAGCTGCCGCATGGTCTCGTAGGGGGTGGTGTCCCCGAAATTGTGCCACAGTCCCAGGGATATGGCCGGTAGCCGCAGTCCGCTGTCCCCGCAACGGGGATAGGGCATGGTTTCGTAGCGCGTTTCATTGGCTTGGTACATACAGACATTCTCCTTTCCATATCAGTACCGCCCGGTATATCCGGTGCAGCGTCGTCCTAATTGAACCGGTACAGCAGCTTTTGCACATCGTCCTCGTAGAGGTTATTTCTGTCCACCGTCACTGCCTCGGTATACAGCTCCTTCGTCAGCTTTTCCCCGCTGATCAGTTTGGCGGCACTCTTGACCCCCAGATAACCCATGGCAAAGGGATTCTGCACAATCAAGGCATCCATCTCGCCGGTCTCCAACAGAGCTATCGAGGCAATGTTGCAGTCAAAGCCCACGCCCCGCACCCGCTCGGTGCGGTTGACCTGCCGGATGGCTGCGCCGATGCCCAGCGTCATCCATTCATTGAACCCCACCAGCGCATTGATCTCCGGGTTATTTGTCAGCAGATAATGCGCTCCTTTCGTAGCCTCCTCCACGGTGCTGCCCACCTCCACTGAGGCGATCACCGTGGCGTTGGGTATACCCTCGATGGCCTCCCGGAAGCCCTTTTCCCGCCGTTTCACGTTTTCCGTAGATCCGGCGGCGCTGACAACACCGACGCATATGGGGATCTGCGTATCCAGCCGTTTGGAAACAATCTGCGCTGCGGTCCGCCCCGCCTGCTCATTATCGGTGCCGACAAACTGGCTCACCCCGTTCGACTGCACCCCGCTATCCACGGTGATGACTTTCACTCCATGTCGGAGTGCGTCATCCACCGCTTCAGCCGTGCGCACATAATCGACGGCGGACAGTACGATGGCGTCCACACCGTTTCCCACCGCCTGCCGGATCAAAGTATTCTGCGCGGTGTAGTCCTCCTCCTGCTCCGGCCCGACGAAAGAGACAGACACCTGATATTCCGTGGCCGCGGAATTCACCCCGTCCTGCATCTTCTGAAAAAAATCCGAATCCACAGACTTAACAATCACCGCCACCCGAGGCTTGTGCTCCGCCGTCTTGCCGCAGCCGCCCAGCCCCGCCAGCATAAGGCAAAGACACAGGCACAGGCAGCTCACGCGCCGACGCTTATCCATGGCGTTCTCCCTCCTCCAGAATTTTGGGGATCCGCACCGTCACGGTGGTGCCCACATCCGGCTCGCTGTGGATGGTCAACCCATAGGGGCTGCCGAAATAGATATGCAGCCGGTCATTAACGTTCTTAACGCCGATGCCGCCGGAATCGGTGCGCTGCTTTTCGAGAATCTTCCGGCACTGCTCCTCGGTCATGCCCACGCCGTTATCGGATACCGTCAGCAGAATATCCTTCACGGAATCCGGCGCCTGCTTAACCGTAATGACGATCTCGCCCTCGTCCACCATCCGGTCGATGCCGTGATAGATGGCGTTCTCAATGAGGGGTTGCAGGGTGATCTTGTTGCACAGATAGTCCTCCAGCGCCTCGTCCACCTCAAACCGGTACTGAAACTGATCCCGATAGCGATAGCTTTGGATCACCAGATAGTTTTTGGCGTGCCGAATCTCATCCCGCAGGGGGATCAGCTCCCGGCCGCGGCTGATGCTGATGCGGAAGAGCCGGGCCAGCGCCCCCACCATGCGGGAGGCATCCTCCGTCTTCCCCTGTTCGCACATCCACTGAATGGAATCCAGCGTATTATACAGAAAATGGGGATTGATCTGCGCCTGCAGCGCTTTCAACTCGGTCTTGCGCAGCTCGGTCTCCTCCCAGCGCACCTGCTCCATCAGCTCCCTTATCTGGGCCGCCATATGGGCAAAGGACTGGGTGAGCAATTGCAGCTCCGCCACCGATTCACGGGCAGGCTGATAGGTGAACGCCTCTGCTTTCGTTTCAAACTCATGCATCGCGGTCAGCAGCCGCTGCACCGGCCGGGTGACAATTCCGTGATAGATCCATAGCACCAGCGCCACCAGCACCGTACCGATGAGCACCGTCAGCAGCGCGCTGAGCAGAAGCTGACGATTCCGTTCCCGGTACAGCTCGGCGGTATAGCTTTTTCCCACGATGCGCCAGCGCCCATCGTCGGTGGCGGCCACGGCCACAATAAAATCTTTCCGCGTATATACGCCGCTGCTCAGGTCGGCGAGGGCGTCCGTCTCCTCCTTGAGCCCGGCAAACAGCACCTGCTGCTGGGGATGGTAGATGATCTCCCCCCGGCTATCGGCGATAAAGCAATACCCCCGGCGGCCGATGCTGACCCGGTCAATATACTGAGACAGTGCGGTAAAGCGGAAATCCGCCACGATGTACACCCCGTCGCCGCAGACCGGCTGCTCCACATGGGTGGCAGCAGTGACGACCCACAAGTAAGCGCCCTCGAAAGCGGTCTCCACATGGGGACGGGACACCGCGAAATCTCCGGCCGAGCGCAACAGCGCAGGATCAAAGGACAGATCCTTATAGATCGTATCCTTCAGCCGATAGGCGCTGCCGGTACACAGCCGGATATCGCCGTTCTCATTATACACCATCACGGCGCACAGCTCATCCTGCGAATCCGCCAGCGCGCGCACCCGATCGGTGATCTGCTCCATCGTGCCGCCCTTGCGAATCTCCGATTTGATGGCCGTTAGACTGGAGCGCATGGCCAGGAGCGTATTGTCCACCGACACCGCCGCCTGCTGCACCGCCTGCTCGGCGCTGATCTGGGCATCCCGGGACAGCGCCCGGCTATATACAGTGCCGAAGATCGCCATGGACACCGTTCCCACCGCCAGCGTCGCGACCACCATCGCCGCCACCGTCAGCGCCGACAGGCGCATGACTTTTCGTTGTTTCATGCGGATACCCGTCGCCGTCGCGCGGCCGCGACGGCATCCTTTCTCTCAGACTCGGGGCAGCCCGGCACGTCGTCCCGCCCGAAGGTTCCCCCCGTCAGCCGTCCTCGCCCCGGCTCAGGCTGCGGATCTTATTGGGGGATTCGCCGTAAAATTTCTTAAAGCAATAACTGAAATAATGCTGGTCGCTGTATCCGCACTTTTCCGCGATCTCCAGCATTTTCATGCCGGAGCAGACGATCATATCGTAGGCTGCCTTCATGCGCCGCTCGGTCAGCAGCGTGATAAAATTCTTTTTCTTCGTTTTCTTGATGAGGGTGCTCAGATAGTTGGGGCTGACCGACAGCATATTGCTCACCCCGGTCAGGGACAGAGTCTCGTCGGAATACTGCCGGTCGATGATCTCCACCACCCGGTCGCACAACACCTCGCTGTCCCGCCGCTGCGACTGGGTAATGATGGCCTTGGCATCGTTGCAGAAAGAAATCAGCTCCTGCTGCACCGTCGCCTGGCTGGAATAGGCGGTGATACGGGACACGATGGGGTTGGAGGACAGCAGCCGGGACAGCGCCGCCTTGTCCGACACGGCGCTGACCACCCGATAGACGGTGGCGATGATCTGCATGACCAGCAGATTGGCGTATTCCGGGGTGCTATGCGCATACAGCCCGTTGATAAACTCCGTCAGCGATGCGGCGTCCCCCACTTTCAGCAGCTGCTCCAGAGTAGCCGCCACCTTTTCCGCCTGGTCGATCTCCAGCTCTACATCCCGCTCCTGGTCGTTGATGAAGCGCACCTCGCCGGCTCCGTCGGTGGTATACCGGCGGGCGGTGATGGCCTGAAAATAAGCGTCGGAGCAACAGGAAAGCTGGTGGAATTCCCGGCTGACCCCCACGGTACAGTGCTGCCGCAGCATCCGGCGGGCGGTCTGCACCAGCTCCCGCAGGGGCAGCTCCAGCAGATTCGACAGTTCTCCCGTCTCGGGAAGAACCACCAGCGTGACCGCCCGGCCGTAGACCACAAAGGTCTCGCTGGTGAGATACCGCTCCATCACCTTGCGGATAAACTCGGCGTGGCTGCGCTCGGTGACGGCATTTCCCTCTCCGTCCCGGAACTTGGACACCAGCACACACAGCCGATATTCCGTTTGATCAGGCGGCAGCAGTCCCAGCCGTTGAGCCTCCTCCAACAGCTTGTCCTCCGGCGAGCGGGTCTCGTTGCCGCCCAGCATGAGGGGCATGAGAAACTCCTCTATCTCCGCCCGACGCAGCTGCCGAGCGGTGTCCGAATCCGGCTGCGCCAGCACGCTGCCCACCCGCTCGTCCATCCGGCGGCGAATATCGAACAGCTCCTTGGACAATTCGGACGAGGAGATCGGCTTGAGCAGATATCGAATGATGTTATATTCAATGGCGGTGCGGGCGTACTCAAAGCTGTCGTATCCGCTGAGGATCACGATCTGGGTCGCCGGGCGCAGCTGCCGCACCCGAGCGGCCAGCTCCAGCCCCGAGATCATGGGCATCCGGATATCGGTGAGAATCAGGTCCGGCTCCAGCGTCTCCACCAGATCCAGCGCCTCCACCCCGTTCTCCGCTTCGCCCACCACCTCAAATCCGGCGGCAGCCCACTGCACCTTGTTCACCAGCGCCCGGCGCTGCTCCTGTTCATCGTCAACCACAAGGACGGTATAGTTCATATAATTGTACCTTCCTTTCTTTGGAGATTCTGCGGGCGGCCCCGCCGCCCCGGGGCGGCGGCAACCACATAGCCCGTCCCGTTTACCATTATACCCTTTTTTTCAAAAAAAGCAACCGGCCGCCGTAAGTTTCCGGCGGCGGGGAAATGCCGTCGGGACTCAGCCGGCAGCCGGTCACAACAGAGGAGAAAACAAAGAGGAACGCAATATTTTGAGTCGGCAGCCTATTGCTGCCATTTGGCGTACAGCGTCATGGAGGTCTCCACCTTATCTGTGGCCATGTCCCAGGCACGGGTGCAGTCCCGGTCGGTATACCAGCCGGCAAAGCGCCAGCCCTCTTTCACCGGGTCCTCCACCGCCGGAACGGTTTCGGAGTGGAGCACCTTCACGCTGTCGATGTGGGAGCCGCCGTCGGTGTCGAACTTTACGGTGAAGCCGTTGTGCCGCACCACAAAGACGGTGACGAGTACCAACGCGGCGATGAGCACCGCCACCATGATGTTGGCGGACTTCACCGACATCTTCACCCGAGCGTAGAGCCCGCCGCTGCGGCGGGGCGCTGCCGGGGTCGCCGTGGTTTTCTCGTCCATGCCGACCGCTCCTTTCCGAAAAAATCCTGTCTGGAAGTATTACTTACGCGCCAGATACTTACGCATATCAATGGCACAGGCCACCAGAATGATCAGACCCTTGATCACATACAGCATATTGGGGTCCACCGACAGGAAGTTCAGCCCCACGAAGATGATCTGGAGCAGAAACACGCCGATGACGATGCCGCTGATCTTACCGGTGCCGCCGACAAAGGACACACCGCCGATAACGCAGGCGGCGATGGCGTCGGATTCGTAGTTGAGCCCCGTGTTGGCGGAGCAGGAGGCGATCCGGGCGCCCTCGATAAAGCCGGTGATGCCGTACATGGCGCCCGCCAGCACGAACACCAGCACGATGGTCCAGAACACATTGACGCCGGACACGTTGGCGGCCTCTTCATTGGAGCCGACGGCAAACATATTTTTACCGAACTTGGTCTTGTTCCAGACGACCCACATGAGCGCCGTCAGGATGACGGAATACAGCACATACCGGGGAACGGCCACGCCGTCCACCGTGAATAAGGCGCCCCGCACAAATTCCAGATAGGAATCGTCCAGCCCGGACAGGGTCTGACCGTTGTTGCCCCCCAGCATGAGGAACATCAACACCAGACCGAACACGATCAGCTGGGTAGACAGAGTGACGATAAAAGGATGGAGCTTAAATTTCGCCACAAAGAACCCGTTGACCAAACCGATGACGGCGCCCACCGCAATGACGATGAGCAGCACCGCCCACAGGGGCATCACGCTCAGATTCGGAAAGATCTTGTTCACATAGTCGCTTTTTTGCAGCAGCGCCGCCGCGATACAGGCGGTCAAGCCCACGCAGCGCCCGGCGGAAATATCCGTACCGGTCAGCACGATGGCACCGCCGATGCCCAGGGCAATGGGCAGCTTCGCCGCCGTCAGCGAAATAATGTTGACGATGGAGGAGGCCGACAGGAACGCCGGCACCCGGATGGCGATATAAACGATCGCAATGGCGATGATGATATACATCGCATTGTTGAACAGCAGATCGGTCACCGCGCGCCGCTTATCCAGCGCCGATTTTGCCCGGAATTCATCCAGATTCCGCGCCAGACGGCTTTTCTTTTTTACAGCTTCTGACATGAATTTTCATCTCCTTATGCATATTTGGCGGCCAACGCCATGATTTGCTCCTGAGTGGCGGTGGCGGCATCGACCTCGCCCGCCAGCCGTCCGCCGGACATGACCAGTATGCGGTCGCAGACGCCCAGCAGCTCCGGCATCTCCGAAGAGACCATCAGCACGGTTTTCCCCTTCTCCGCCAGGTCGATGATCAACTGGTAAATTTCATATTTGGCGCCTACATCAATGCCCCGGGTGGGCTCATCCAGCAGCAGCACCGTGGGATCGGTGAGCAGCCACCGCCCCAGAATGACCTTCTGCTGATTGCCGCCGGACAGGGAACGAATCTTCGTCTCCTGATCGGGGGTCTTGACGCGCATGGCCTGAATACACCAGTCGGTGTTTTTCTGCTGTTTCTTTTTGCTGACGAAGGGGCCGGTGCTGCACTTTTTCAGGCTGGAAATGGTAGCATTCTCCCGGATATTCAGGATCCCGAAGATGCCCGTCGCCCGCCGCTCCTCCGTGAGCAGAGCAAAGCCGTTTTTGATGGATTCCCGGGGATTGCGGTTTTTCACCGGTTTGCCGTTCAGCCGGATGGTACCGCTGCGCCGGGTGGAGACCCCAAACAGGTTCTCCAGCAGCTGGCTGCGGCCGGAGCCGTCCAGACCCGCAATGCCGATGATCTCGCCCTTGCGCGCCTGAAAAGACACATCCCGCAGTTTCGTATACATATCGGAGAGCCCCTCCGCCTCCAACAGCACATCCCCGATCTGATTGTGCTTGGGGGGATAGATATTGGTCAGCTCCCGTCCCACCATGAGCTTGATGATCTCGTCGGTGGTCAGGTCCTTTGCCTCCCGGGTGGCCACCCACCGGCCGTCCCGCATGATGGTCACTTCATCGGAGATCTCCAGAATTTCTTTCATTTTATGGGAGATATAAATGATCCCGCATCCCTCATCCCGCAGCATACGAATGATGCGGAACAGATGCTCCACCTCTTCCTCGGTCAGCGAGGAGGTGGGCTCGTCGAATACGATCACCTTGGCCTGATAGGAGACCGCCTTGGCAATCTCCACCATCTGCCGCTGAGAGACCGGCATCTTGCTCATGATGGTCTTGGGGTCCACCACGATCCCCAGCCGGTCAAAGACCTCTTTGGTGGCGGTGTACATCTTCTTTTCGCTGGTCAGCGGCACTCCCCTCGCCACCGTGGGGAACCGTCCCAGCCACATATTGTCCATGACGCTGCGCTTGAGCGCCTGATTCAGCTCCTGATGCACCATGGCTACGCCGTGCTCCAGCGCCTCCCGGGAATTCCGGAAGCTGACCTCCTGTCCCTCCAGGAAGATCCGGCCGCCGTCCTTGGAATACACCCCGAACAGGCATTTCATCAGGGTGGATTTTCCGGCGCCGTTTTCCCCCATCAGCGCGTGTACCGTACCGGCCTTGACCGTCAGACTCACGCCGTCCAGCGCCTTGACGCCCGGAAATGCCTTTTCGATATTCTCCATGCGCAGCAGCACCGGCTGCGTGTCCGCCGGCTGTGTCTGCGTGGCTAAAATCCGCTCCTCCGCCATATGTGTTTCATCTCCTATCTGTTGTGTGCTCGGTCCGGCCCGGCCGGAGGCGGCACATATGCCGTCCCCGGCCGAAAGCCGGCTGCCGCTTATTCGCCGGTATAGGTGCCGTAGGGGATATTCACCCGCCACTCGCCTACCTTGTTGGCCTCGTCGATGCCCTCGAAAGTGCCCTTATCGTTGATAAAGTTCTGCACGATGGTGGAGATCACCTTGGCCATACCGTCGGCATCCTGCTTGATGCTGCCGGTCATGGTGCCGCTCTTGATGGCGGTTTTTGCCGCCTCGATGGCGTCCACGCCGAATACCGGGATGGTCTTGCCGCCCTCTTTGTTATAACCGTTGGTCTGCAGAGCGGAGATGGCGCCCAGCGCCATGTCGTCGTTGTTGGCGATGACCAGCTCCACCATGTTGTTATTGCTCTCGCTGTACCGGGCCAGGATCGTGGACATATAATCGGTGGCCGCTGCCGCCGCCCAAGTGCCGTTCTGATCCACCAGATACTTCTGAGCGTTGGAGGAATCGTAGAATTCCAGCGCCGGTTTACCGGCCGCCGTCAGGATCGCATCCGCATCCTCCACACCGTACTTGGTACGGGCGATGGCCTCGGCGTTGCCTTCCTGACCTTTGAACATCACGTAGCTGATCTTGCCGTCGCCGTTGAGATCCAGCTTATCGAAGTTTTCCAGCACATAGTTGCCCACCAGCTCGCCCTGCATATGGCCGGCCATCTCATAGTCGGTGCCCACAAACACGCATTTGTCATAGCTGGTGACGACGCTCTCGTTCACGGAGCGGTTGAAGAAGATCACCGGGATGTTCTTCGCCTTCGCCAGATTCACAATGTTCTGTGCCGCATCGTCGGAGCCGGTGTCCACCACATTGACGATCAGCGCCCGGGAGCCCTTGGCGATGGCCGTGGTGACCTGCTCGGTCTGGGTGGTCTGGTTGCCGTTGGCGTCGTAATTCTGGTAGTTGATGCCCGCGTCTTTCAGCAGCTTATCCATTGCGGAACGCACACTGGAGATGTAGGTATCGCCGTAGGTGTAGTAGAAAACCGACACCTCGCCGTCCGTACCGCCTCCGGTACTGCCGCAGGCAGCCAGCCCGAGAACCAGCGTCAGCGCCAAAGCCAGCGCCATCAGTTTTTTCGTAAATTTCATGGTTGTTGCCTCCTTTTAGGTGTTTGATTTTATTCACGACTTTCCGTGTCGCTGGCTTCATTATAGGAACTCGAAAGCGGAATTTGAATGGGATATTTTAAGCAGTATGTACGAAAATTTACAACAATGCAGAGGACTACTGCATAACTTTACCGCTTCTTTCCACCAAAGCAAATGGCTGGAAACGATGGAAAAACCAAACAGAAAACGATCCGGAGAAACCAAGTCGTCTCCCCGGATCGTCCGATGTTCCGGACCGCCTTTCGCGATCCATATTGTCTCAATTGCCGCACTCGATGCTGATGGTGTTGAACTGCTCCAGCAGCTGCTCTACGGTGGCCTGCCGCTTGGCATCCCCCGCCAGATCCAGCACCGCCTGTCCCTGATGCATCATCAGCAGCCGGTCGCCGTATTCCACGGCAAAGCGCAGATTGTGGGTCACCATCAGGGTGGTGACCCCCTTTTCTGCCACCAGCCGACCGGTCAGCTCCATGACCGTCTCGCTGGATTTGGGATCCAGCGCCGCCGTATGCTCGTCCAACAGCAGCAGGTCGATGTCGTTCATGGTGGCGATCACCAGCGCCAGCGCCTGCCGCTGCCCGCCGGAAAGGCTGCCCACCGCTACCCCCAGACGTTCCTCCAGACCCATGCGGCAGCGCGCCAGCAGCTCCCGGTAATAGGCCCGACGCCTGGGGTTGACCGCTCTGCCCAGCGAATAGGCGCGGCCCTTGTTGTCCGCCAGCGCCATATTTTCCAGTATCGTCAGATCGGCGCAGGTGCCCTTCTGGGGGTCCTGAAACACCCGGCCGATGCGGCGGGCGCGCTTATATTCCGGCCAGCCGGTGATGTCCGTTTGGTTGGCGTAGATACGTCCCCCATCCGGCAGCAACGTACCGCTGATGAGATTGAGCATGGTGGTCTTGCCGCTGCCGTTGGAGCCGACCACCGACACAAAGGAGCCGTCCGCCACCGTCAGGTTGAAATCGGTGAACAACCGATTTTCATCGGGAGTGCCGGGCTTAAAGGTCTTTTCGATGTGTTCCAGCCGGATCATGCCGCCACCCGCTTTCCTTTTTTCTTTACGGAGCTGAGCACCAACGCCACGGTGAACAGCGCCGCCATCAGCAGCTTATTGTAGGCGGAGGGCAGCCCCACCGCCGATGCCAGCACCAGACACGCCTGATAGAGAACGGAGCCGAGAATCACCTGGGTGGTGGGGCGGAGAAACCGCACCCGGCCGAACAGGGACAGGCCGATGATCACCGACGCCAGACCGATCACGATCATGCCCAGCCCCATGTCCTGGGTGGCGCTGCCCCGGCTCTGGACGATGAGCGCTCCCGCCACGGCGGCGTAGCCGTTGCCGATGGCGAGCCCCAAAATTTTACTGCGGCCGGGGTCCCGACCCAGCATGGTGACGTATTGGGCGTTGTTGCCCGCCGCCCGCAGCAGCAGCCCGCATTTGGTCTTGAAGAACAGATCCATCAGCACCTTGAACAGCACCGCCACCACCAGAAACACCACCAGCTTACGCACATAGAAGCCGTCGGCCACCTTGGGCAGCAATGTGGCGGGGAACACCGTCAGCAGAGTATCCCGCCCGGTCATCATCACCTGTGCGCTGCCCATTGCTTTCAGATCGCCGCCGTTGATGAGCGCCGCCGCCACCAGATTGACGGAGATGAGCCCGGTGGACACCAGAATGCCGCACAGCAGCGGACGGATATGCAGCTTCACGTGCAGCAGCCCGGTGACGGCTCCCGCCGCCGCCCCCGCCAGCAGCGCCGCCGCCAGCGCCAGATAGGGGGTGATGCGGTTGCACAGCAGGCTGAACACCAGCCCGCCGGTCAGCACCGTGCCCTCCACCGACAAGTCGGGGAAGTCCAGCGTACTGTACGATACATAAAATCCCATGGCCAGCAGAGAATACATCAGCCCGTCGGACAGGAATATACTCAGATAGTTAAATAGCATGGATCGTGCTCCTTTTCGGCAAGATCGGGCACCGACGGCTTCCGTCGGTGCCCGGATGGCTTACTGCTTTGTGGTGACCTTCTCCGCGTCGGCATACTGCTCCGGAATGGTCAGCCCCAGCGCCGTCACCACATCCGTGTTGATGACCGGGGTCGCCTCGGTGATGGACTCCACCGCCATCGCGGCCGGTTTGACCTCGCCTTTCAGCACCCGCACCGCCATATTGCCGGTGGTCTTGCCCAGCGCCACATAGTCGATGGACATGGAGGCCAGACATCCGTTGGACACCTGCTCCACCTCGCTGCCATAGACCGGGATCTTTGCCGCGTTGGCCGCATCCAGCACCACGTTCAGATTTTCCACTACGTTGTTATCGGTGAAGTTGTTGATGCAGTCCACCTTGCCCGCCAGCGCCGCGGCCGCCGCCGGAATATCCGAGGCGTTCTGCACGCCGGTGGCTTCAACGGTGATACCCTGCTTATCGCACAGCTCCTGCATCCGCTTGAGGTTGGAGAGGGAATTCTGCTCGCTGGTGGTATACAGGATGCCGATGGACTTGACCGCCGGCTGCATGGCCTTAATCAGCTCCACCTGCGCCGCCAGATCCAGCACGTCGCTGGTGCCGGTGCAGTTGCCGCCGGGGGCGTTCATATCCTTAACCAGATCGGCAGCCACCGGATCGGACACCGCGCAGAAGATGAGGGGAATGTCCGTACCCTCCACCGCCGCATAGGCCGCCGTCGCCGCCGGGGTGGCGATGGCCACGATCAGGTCGCAGCCTTTGCCCACCATATTCTGGGCGAAGGTGCTGCAATCTGCCGCCGCCGAACTGCTGGAGCCGATCTGCCGCTCCACCGTATAATCCAGCCCGGAGGCCTCCAGCGCCTGCACCACACCCTCATAGCAGTTATCCAGCGAGGGGTGGCTCATATACTGAATAATACCGACCTTCAACGTATCCTGCTTCTGGCCGCCGCAACCTACCAGACCCAGCGCCATCAGCAGCGCTCCACACAACACCAATGCCAATACACGTGTATACTGTTTCATCACTATTTACCTCTTTCATTCATATGATCGTAAATCCATGGGCGGACGGAATTTCCAATGGGAGCGACGCCATCGCCGCCCGGGGGATTGTGTGTAGATCGCTCGTTTCATCGCTCTCACTCCTTCAAAAATCATACAAAAAACGCCTGTCTCAACATCTCTGTTGGGACAGGCGTTATAAACAAACCTGCGGTACCACCCGACTTCGCCGGAACCATCTCACGCTCCGACGCACTCTTCCATGCACCTCATTATGCACGCTCCCTTTATAACGGGTGGAGATCCCGACGCCCCTACCGACCGCGCAGCGGTGTTCGGTTTGCCCTCCCGAGCCCATTCGCCACCGCCGCTGTCGTCGCAATCTCACCGCCTGCGACTCTCTTGGCACAGCCCTGCCTGTGGGTACTCACTCTCGGTCAAAGGTTTCGCTTTTTCACAGTATAGCGCGCTAAAGCGGATTTGTCAACACTTTTTTACAAATTTTTTCAGAATTTGCACTCCGGCAAAATCCGGACCGTCCAGCCGCCGGCAGCCGCACCGGTCGCCCGTTTCGCCGCGCCGCGCATCTCGCCCTGCGACGCGCCCCTGGTCCGGCGGGTCAGATTCACCGCGAAGCGCCGCCCCCGGAGAACCCGCCGCCTCCGCCGGAGAAGCCGCCTCCGCCGCTTCGGCCGCCGGAGAACCCGCCCCCGCCAAAGCCGCCACCAAAACCACCGCCAAGGAACACGCCCGGTCCGCCAAAGCCTCCGCGACCGCCAAAGCCGCCGTAGCGGGAGCGCAGCAGGATCAGCAACGCCACCGCCAGGATCGGCACCAGCAGCACCAGCTGCGCCGCGTCGTCTTCCTCCGGCAGCTCCTCGGACAGAGAATACTGCTCCTCGGTGAGCCCGTATTCGGCATACACCTGATTGAGCAGCGCCTTATAGGTCTCGGTCAGCCCGTCGCCCCAGCGGTCGGGGGTGTCGTATTGCGGCACCAGATAGGTGTCCAGGATACGCCCCGCTTTGGAATCGGGGATGGCACCCTCCAGCCCGCTGCCCACTTCAATGCGGCTGTGGGGTCCATCGGTGGTGAACAGCAGCAGCAGACCGTTATTTTTCTGCGCATCTCCCAGCTGCCACTGCCGCGCTACCCCCAGCGAAAACTCCTCCAGCGCCTGTCCGCCGGTATTCTGCACCGTCACCAGCACCACCTGGGCATCGCAGGCGCGGTAGAGCTTGACCCCCGCCTCATAGACGGTCTGTGCCTGTTCCTCGGACAAAATCCCGGCATAGTCGTTGACGAAAAACCGGTCGGTCGGCTCCGGATAGGCGGATTTTGCCGCCCCGGGCAGAGCCGTTGCCGCTGCCGCCAGCACCGCCAGCGCCACCGCTGCCAGCCGACGCGGAAGCCGCCACACGCTCATAGCGTTCACCAGTTAAAGGAGACCTCCGGCACATTATCCGCGCCGGAATCTGCCTGAAAATAGTCCACCTTGTCGAACCCGAACAGCCCCGCCACAAGATTCCGAGGGAACTGCCGGATGGCGGTATTATACGCCTGCGCCGCCTTGTTGTAGTCGTTGCGGGCGGTGGTGATGCGGTTTTCGGTTCCCGCCAGCTCGGTCTGCAGCGCCACAAACTGGTCGCTGGCTTTCAGATCCGGGTAGGCCTCGGTCACCGCATTGACCCAGACGGAGATGGCCCGGTTCAGCTCCTCCTCCGCATCCGCCTGCTGGGCGGCGGTGGTGGCTTGCCCCACCTTGGTCCGCGCCTCGGTGACGGCGGTGAGAGTCTTTTGCTCATATTCCGAATAGCCCTTGACGGTGCTGACAAAGTTGGGGATCAGATCCGCCCGGCGCTGCAGCTGGGTCTGGATGGTGGCCTGCGCCGTCTCCACCCCCGTCTGCAAGCTCACCAGCTCGTTATAGCCGCTGACAGCCGCGATGGCAAAGATTGCCACCACCGCCAGCACCACGATCAGTACGATGCCGCCCTTTTTCATAGCGCACACTCCTTATCCATACAATAGCGTTCGATAAATTCCACCACCGGGGCGGGCTCCTCCAGACTGTGGGGATGGTGACCGCAGCCGGGCTTTTCAATCACCTCGATGTGACCGCCGGCCGCCCGGAAACGGGGGATGAACAGCTGCATATTCTCCGCATAGGGCACCACATCGTCCGCCAGCCCCACCACGCTGATGATGGGCAATCCGGTGCGCGCCAGCCGCTCCGCCTGATCCAGCGGATTCTGGGCAAAGCCCGGCGCGGTGGTATCGGTCAGCCCGTACCAGCGCTTGCATTCCTCCCAGCAGGCGGGATCGCCCACGCCGCCGCCGAAGCCGCCCGGCCAGGAGCGCACATCCAGCACCGGAGCGTCCAGATACAGACCGCCCACCCGGAAGGGATACGCCGTCGCATAGTTGACCGCATACAGCCCGCCCCGGCTGAAGCCGAACAGCACCGGCCGCATGTTCAGCTGAAATTCCCGCTCCACATGATCCTGATACGCCCGCAGATATTCCACCGACGCCTGACAGCCATACATATTGCTGACCCGGTGGTAGCCGATGTGCCAGCCCTTGGCCAGCAGCGCCCGATCCACCGTATCGAATGCGCCGAAAAACTCCGTGCGCCACACCCAGGGCTTGCCGGGCAGCGGCTCATGGGGGCAGATCAGCAGGCTCTCCCGCCCGTCTACGTCAAAATCCAATCGGGTATATCCGTTCCAGTCACCGGTTTTCATCACACATATCTCCCTTACAGTATTTCCGCTTCTGTCAGCCATATTCTACCGCAAACCCCCAAAGCTGTCAACCGCCAAAAGGGCGAAAACCGGCGGGAAATAGCCGCTCCCGGCTTTCCCCGACAGTCCTCCCGGCGCTGCGGCAAAAAATCCCCGGTTTTGCGCCGTCGATGCGACACATCCGGCGGCAGGCCTGTCCTACAATAGCGGTGTATGGTCCCGCCGGAAATCTCTCCGCAGAAAGGATGGAAGTTCTCGTGAAATCCACTACCGCCATCGGCGCTGCCCCCGGCAGCGCCGCCGGAAAACCCACCGTCGCCGTGACCCTGCTCTGGTGTCTGCTGGGGCTGCTGCTGCCCCGCGCCACCCTGTACGGAGAGCTGGCGCCCTTCGGCATCAGTCTGGCGGCAGCCGCCGCCGGCGGGACGCTGCCGGTGACGGCATCGCTCATTGCCGGATATCTGCTGGCAGGCGGCATCCTGTATCCGCTGCGATACATCGCCGCCGTGGCCGTTGTAGGCGGGCTGCGCTGGGTGCTGGCGGCGGTGCCGGGCTGGCGAGAGCGGCCGCTGACGCCGCCGCTGATGGCCGCCGCCGCCGATCTGCTGACGGGGCTATTCTTTCTGGGGCGCAGCGGCATGGACGCGTTCCGTCTGCTGCTGCTCGTCGCCGAAAGTCTGGCCGCCGCCGGAGCAGCCTACTTTTTCCGGATCGTCGGGCAGTTCACCCGGCGGGCGGCGGAACCCCGTCCGGCCCGACGGCTCCAGCTCACCGCCGGGGAACAGGCGGCGCTGGTGCTCACCGGCGCGGTGGCGCTGATGGCGGCCTCCACACTGGATATCCGGGGCTTCGCGCCCGGACGGGTGCTGGCGGCGGGGCTGATCCTGCTGCTGGCCCGTTCCGGCCGGGAAACCGGCGGCGCGGTGGCCGGGGTCGTGGTGGGGGCCTGCACCGCGCTGGCCGTGCCGGGGCAAACGGTGCTGGCCATGGCGCTGGCCTTCGGCGGGCTGCTGGCGGGGCTGTTCGCCCGATTCGGGCGGCTGGCGGAAGCCGGCGCATTCTTCATCGCCGCCGGGGTGGTGGCGCTGTCCGACAGCAGCGACGGAGCCCTCATCCATATCTATGAGTTGTTCGCCGGCGGGGCGCTGTTTCTGGCGCTGCCCCGCTCCTGGGACCGGCAGCTGTCCCGGCTGTTTCTCCGCAGCCGGGAGCTGCCCGCCGTGGAGGGGTTGCGCCGGGCGGTGACGCTCCGGTTGCAGGTGGCGGCCGGGGCGCTCCGGGAGGTGTCCGGCGCGGTCAGCGAGGTGTCCGAGCGGCTCTGCCGCCATCCGGCGACGGATATGCCCGGCCTGCAACGGGAATGCCGCCGGCAGGTCTGCGGCAGCTGCCCCATGGAGACCTTTTGCTGGGAGCAGCACGGAGAGGAGGCCGCCGCCGCGCTGGAGCGGCTGACCGCCCGGCTGCCGGAGCAGGGCTTGGTCACGCCGGAGGACATCACCGATTTCCTGCGCCAGAGCTGCCGCCGCAAGGAGCAGCTGACCGCCCGGCTCTCCCGGGAATACGACCGATTGTTGTTGCAGGAATCGGCATGGAAGCGCTTACAAGAAATCCAGCACTCCCTCCACGGGCAATGCGCCGGCATGACCGACCTGCTGACCACTCTGGCAGCCTCTCTGGAGGACCCCGGGCAGGTGGATACGGAGCTGTCCGCCCGGGTGATGGCGGTGTGCGAGGATGAGGACATGACCGTGCGGGAAGCCCTCTGCACCCGGGACGCGGGCAATCGGCTGACGGTGGAGATCGTGATCGACGAGGCGGAGCTGCCCACCCCGGGCGGGCGGTGGCTGCGGCGGCTCATGGAGGTCTGCGGCACCCGGCTGGCCGCCCCGGCCGCCGTCCCCTGCGGCAGCGGCACCCGCATCACCCTATCTGAACCGCCCCGGTTCCGGGTGGAACTGGGGATCAGCCGTCTGTGCTGCGCGGGAGAAAAGCTGTGCGGCGATGCCATCGACAGTTTCTCCGCGCAAGGGCACACCACCGTCATTCTCAGCGACGGCATGGGCTGCGGCGGCCGGGCGGCGGTGGACAGCGCCATGACGGTGGGGCTGTGCGCTCGGCTGTGGCAGGCGGGCTTCAGCCCCGCCGGGATCTTGCAGACCCTCAATGCGGCGCTGATGACCAAAAGCCGGGAGGAAAGCCTCGCCACGCTGGATGTGGTGCAGATCGACGCCTTCACCGGGCGGCTGGATTTCTACAAGGCGGGGGCCGCCGCCACCCTCATTTGCTCCGGGGGACGCATCTCCCGGCTGGAGGAATCCTCCCTGCCCGCCGGAATCCTGCCGGATGTGAAGCTGTCCCACGGATACGACTGGCTCGCCGACGGGGACATTCTGCTGCTGGCCAGCGACGGAGCCTATACCGACGGCATCGCCCCGGTGGAATCCCTCCTGCGGGAGCATCCGCCGGAAGAGGATATGGAGACGCTGGCGCGGCGCATCACCGCCGCGGTGCGCCGTTCCCAGACGGAGCACCAGGACGACATCACCGTGGCGGCGCTGCGGCTGCATCGGCTGGAGGATACCTGAAACGAGAAAAGCGGCGGCCGCTCCGAGAGCAGCCGACCGCTTTCCCGTTTATCCAGACAGTCGCGGGGGCATAGACCAACCGACCGGGTATCGCGAAAAGCCGTGCAGGCGCGGCGCAACCGGCCGAAAGCGCCGTCATCCCGCCCGCGGCGCTTCCTTTCCGCCGTCCCGCCAGACGTTCCCGAACACCGCCGCGCTGACCTCCGGCAGGATCCCCAGATCGAAACACAGCCGAGACAGCACATACTTGTCCCGGATATCCTTGGTGGCCTCAAAGGTCATGGGCAAGACGGCAGGGTCAATCCCGATATCCTCCGCCGTTTTCGGCGCATGGATCCGATCCAGGATCGTCTCGACCGTCCGGGCCGTGGGTATCTCCTGACGGATCACCGCCTCGATCGCATCCCAGTGCGTGACGATCCGCTGCAAACGCGCCCGGTGCTTTTCGGGGTTGTATTTCTGCTCCTTCTCCTCCAGCGCGATCATTGCCTGCGCACCCTTGCCCAAAAAGGCGCTCAGCCGAGCCTGATACGCTCCGTAGTCAAAATGCTCCGCGTACCCTGCCGCCTTTTCGGCATCCGGCGTATAGTTCCGCAGCCGGTCATAGATCTGCGCAGCATACAGCGTGCCGACCGCGCACTGGATGCCGTGCAGATCGACGGGGGTGCCGAATTCCAGCCCGCGCATATCCCACACGTGGGAGAAATAATGCTCCACTCCCGAGGCGGGGCGGGACACGCCGGCATAGTTCATCGCCACGCCGCCGATCACCAGCCCCTCGAAGACCGCCTTTACCGCCGCCGGCTCCCGGCGCAGCAGACCGTCCGCATGATCGGTGCAGGCCCGCAGCGCCGTGCGCACCATGTCCGCCACGGTCTCGCAATAATACTCGCCGGTGATGATGTGCGCGATCTTCCACTCGCCGAGACTGATATATTTCGCCAGCATATCGCCCAGACCGGCCATGAGCATACGCGCGGGCGCTTTGGCCAGAATATCCAAATCGCCGAGAATGTAGTCGGCACAGCGGGAGGGCAGCGAGACCTTCAGCCCGTCCCGCACCACCGAGGAGGTAGCCGAGGCATATCCGTCCATCGAGGGCGCGGTGGCCACGATGATATAGGGGGTGCCCGCCGTGTGGCTGACGATCTTTCCGATGTCGTTGATACCCCCCGAGCCGATCCCCACCACCACATCGCAGGAACGGTCAAACCGCAGGATGGCAGCGCCCACAGTCGTCTCGTCCGGTTCCGGCACCGTCCCGTCCAGAATACACAGGGAATAGGGAATGCCGTTACGCCTCAGATTGGCACAGACAGCCTCCCCGGCCGCCTTGTAAGTATTCCCGTCGGCCAGCAGAAACGCCCGGCTGCCGCCGCATTGACGCACACAGTCGCTCAGCCGTTCGATCGCGCCGCTCTCGGCGATGTATCCGCGGATGCGGGCGTTATGCTCCTGCCCGCAGCCGCAATGAAAGGATCGTTTGAATGCAGTATCCATATGTCAGTTCCCCTTTTTCGCTTGATGCAGTCCGCTTAATGCAACCAGTATAGCACATATACCGCACCACCGCAAGCCGCTGCCGCCAAAAAGCCGCCCGCCTGTCCGGTCCGGACAGGCCGAAAGACGACCGTTTCGGAAAGCCGTATATTCTTCCGACGCCGGTCGCATAGTATCGGCGGGTCGCATCTGTTATCGGCGCGGCATCCCTCCAAAGAATACAGACGGGATGCCGGTGTGCGGGCAACAAACCGGATACGCCCGCCCCCAATCCCCAAAAGTGCCTGCCCCACGGCAGCCCTATCTGCGGGGAAACCGAAAAAATGCTTGACAATTTGTCCGAATTGGCATACTATATAGAGCGTAAAAGGGAAAGGGAGTAGCCGACGAGCGATCGTTTCTCCGGCGTCAGTACGGTTTTCGGTTTTATGCCGCGAACCCGCTTGAGGATGAAATGGCAAGACTTTCGCTGAAGCGCAGGGGATGTGTGTCCCCGTATCGTTGCTTCAGCGGAGGCCTTTTTTATTTGTCCGGCGGCGCTCCTCCCATTCAAGGAGGTATATGCATGGCAGACCTGTTTTCCAATGCGCTGAATATCACCTGGCAGCAGGTGGTGATGTGGTGCGTCGGCGGTATTCTCATCTATCTGGCGATCAAAAAGGACATGGAGCCTACCCTGCTGCTGCCCATGGGGTTTGGCGCGATCTTAGTGAATCTGCCCCTGTCCGGCGCCGTCACCCAGGGCGCCGAGGAGGGCGTCATCGACGTGCTGTATGCGGCGGGCATCGCCAATGAGCTGTTCCCCCTGCTGCTGTTCGTGGGCATCGGCGCCATGATCGACTTCGGCCCCCTGCTGTCCAATCCCAAGCTGATGATCTTCGGGGCGGCGGCGCAGTTCGGCATCTTCTTCACCCTCAGCATCGCCAGTTTGTTCGGCTTCGATCTGAAGGACGCCGCCTCCATCGCCATCATCGGCGCGGCGGACGGCCCCACCTCCATTTTCGTAGCCAACTATTTTGAGTCCCGCTATGTAGGGGCGATCATGGTGGCGGCGTATTCCTATATGGCGCTGGTGCCGCTGGTGCAGCCCCCGGTCATCCGGCTGCTCACCTCCAAAAAGGAGCGGCAGATCCATATGGACTATAAGCCCGGGCAGGTCTCCCGCACGGCGAAAATTCTGTTCCCCATCGCCATCACGGCGGTAACGGGCATCGTCTCCCCCAAGAGCGTGGCGCTCATCGGCTTCCTGATGTTCGGCAATCTCATCCGGGAGTGCGGGGTGCTGGACAGCCTGTCGGAAACCGCCCAGAAGGTGCTGGCAAACCTCGTCACCCTGTTCCTGGGCATCACCATCGCCACCAAGATGCAGGCAAAATACTTCCTCACCAAGGAGACGCTGATGATCCTCGGTCTGGGACTGGTGGCCTTTATCTTCGATACGGCGGGCGGTGTGATCTTCGCGAAACTCCTCAATCTGTTCCTGCCCAAGGGCAAAAAGATCAACCCCATGATCGGCGCGGCGGGCATCTCGGCCTTCCCCATGTCCGCCCGGGTGGTGCACAAGATGGGGCTGAAAGAGGACAACCAGAATTTCCTGCTGATGCACGCCATCGGCGTGAACGTATCGGGTCAGATCGCCTCGGTCATCGCCGGCGGCATGATCCTCAACCTGATCGGATAAAGGAGGATGCAACAGATGAATTTTCAGGCATTTTTGAATACGCTGCCCATCATGGGCAAGGGGATGCTGGGCATCTTCATCGTGGCGGCCGTCATCGTCGCGGTCATGTACTGGCTGTGCTGGACCTTTAAGGATAAAGGCTGAACAGGCCGCCTACGCCCCGGAGAATCCCGCTTTTCGCCCGGCAAAAGACACCGCTTCGGCGGTGTCTTTTTTATTCTCTCCCCGGTGCAAAACAGCAGACTCCGTGCATATCGCCGCCCGCCCGGTCATATAGTAGTAGAAGAAACGCCGGGTTTGTCCGTTTGAACGGGGAGGTGCGCACTATGCAAACTGGGTGGCATACGGCGAGCAGCGATATCGCCGGGTGGCCGACGAAAGCCGACGGCGGCAGCGGCGGAAAAGCGCCGGAGACGCGGCCGCACCGGGGCAAGCCGCGCCGGGCCCGTCCGCCCCATTCCGGAGCGGAACGGCGAAGCCGGCTGCTGCGATGCGCCGGAGGGGTGCTGGCGGCGATATTGGCGGCGGCGGTGCTGCGCACACCCCAGTCCCGGCAGGCAGCGGCGCTGGTGGCCGCCGGACTGCGACAGCCGGAGAACGCCGCCCGGCTGCTGGCCGAGCGGCTGGAACAGCCGCTGCACACGGCCCTCCCGGCGGCGGCAGAACCGGCGCAGCAAGGGGGCGAACCGCTGACGGAGGAGACGGCCACCGCGCCCTCGGAGAGCAGCGCTGCGCCGGAATCGACGGTTTCCGCTCCGCCGGAGGACGGCAGCGGCGGCAAGATCGAAGAGCGGAAACTGTCGGCGGGAGACACGCTGCTCCATGGCATTGGAGTGAAAAACCGCAGCGGTGCGGCGGTGGATATCGCCACGGCGCTGTCCGATCCGCTGCCCCGGAAATGGCAAAAAACCGCCGATCCGCAGGTGCTGATCGTCCACACCCATACCACCGAGGGGTATATGCGCTACGATGCCGGCTACTATAACGCCGGGGACAGAGAGCGCACCACCGACGGCAGCCGCACGGTCTGCGCCGTGGGAGACGCGGTGGTGAAAACGCTGGCCGCCGGGGGCATCACCGCCATCCACGACACTACCGTGCACGATTCCCCCCAATACAGCGGCGCCTACACCCGCTCCGCCGCCACCGTGGAAAAAAATCTGCAACAGTATCCGTCCATACAGATCGTGCTGGATCTGCACCGAGACGCCATCACCGACGGCAGCACCCTCGTTAAGCCCACCGTCACGGTGAACGGGCGGAAAGCGGCGCAGATGATGCTGGTCGCCGGCGTGGTCAGCACCAAGGCGCTGCCCAACCCCAACTGCCGCCAGAATCTGGCGCTGGCGGCGCAGTGGCAGCGGGCGCTGACGGCGGTCGATCCGGACCTGATGCGGCCGCTATCCACCGTCGCCAGCCGGTACAACCAGAATCTTTGCCCCGGCTACCTGCTGGTGGAGGTGGGCGCGGAGGGCAACACCGTGGCAGAGGCCGCCTATTCCGGCGAGCTGCTGGCGAAAACGCTGCTGGAGCTGCTGCAATAAGCCGACCGATCCGCGTATACCCTTTCCGAAAACGGGATATCCTTCCGCTTTACCGGCTCTCACCATGGTCATTGCCGGCAGGTGTACGGGCGCTTGTGCGCGCAAACCCGCGCGCCCTCATCCGGCGACAGTGGCCATGCAGCGGCCACGCTCCGCTTTTCACCCTCCCATATGTCCGCACCCGATCGGAAATTTTCGGAAAGCCGGAACCTTCCCGGCGAAAACCGGCCGAAGAATCCCGTCGTATCGTGAGCACCGGGGGCAAAGCCGCTGTGCGCCATTCGGCCGACAACCGATCGCGGCCCGCTCGTTTTTGCCCACGCGTCACGTCCGACGGGTATTCTGTGCATCGGCGCGCATACTAATGCCATGAGGGGGTGCGGCCATGCGTCGCTGGATCGGATCGTTTTCCGTGGGATTCTGCCTGACGCTGTGTGTGCTGGGGCTGGCAGGCAGCTGTCTGTGGATCGAACACAATATGCAAAAAACCACCGACGGCCAGACGGAACCGGCCATCGCCTACACCCTGGAGGACGGGTGTCTGCGGCTATACCGCACCGCCGACGGCGAAACGCTGACGCTGCCCGCCGCCCTACGGGAGCGGCTCACGCCGCTGCTGTCCGCGCCGTTACAGGGCATAGGCTGGCTGCTGCGACAGGAAAGCATCGGTCTGGAGCGAGCGCTGGACTGGGTGGAAGAACTGCTGGCGGGGGATACCGCCATGGGCAGCCGCCGCGCGGTGTGATCGGAAAACAAAGAAGAGCGCCGTCCGGGGATATTCTCCCGGACGGCGCTCCATCATTTTACCGCGAAGTCGCCGGATAATAGCGGTCTACCCGCTCACCAGCACCACATTATCCGCCCCCAGCACCCGCTTCAGCTCCTCGATCAGCACCGGCGGCGGGTTCACCCACCAATCGGAGGGAGTGCGCACCAGCTTGCCGGTATCCGCAAACCGCAGATACACCGGCAGCGGCCCCTCGAACACCCGCAGCAGCCGCTGGGTATGTCGATAGACCTCGCCGTGGTCGGAGGGCAGCCGCAGATACAGCCCCGGATGGGCGGCGGACCGGGTGGCCTGCGGCGGAGCGGCCGCCTTCGGCGGCTCGTCCGGGATCGGCTCCACCCGCTCGCACAACAGTTTCGGCTCCCGTTCCTCCTGCACATCCAGCCGTCCCCGAATGAGCACGGCCTGCCCGGTTTGCAGCAGCCCCTCATACTGTGCCAGCTGCTTGGGGAACACGGTGGCCTCAATGGAACCGTACAGATCCTCCAGCTGCACCAGCGCCATCCGGGCGCCCGCCCGGGTCATCTGAATGCGCACCGCCCCCACGAGACACAGCAGCTGCACCGTTGTGCCGTCCCGGTAAGAGGAGGTGTCCTCTTCTTCCAGAGCGGTCAGCACCCGGTTGAGCCTGTCCAGCTTCATAGCCTTGTAGTATCCCTTATAGGCCGAGAGGGGATGGCCGGACAGATACATCCCCGTGGCCTCTTTTTCCATCCGCAGCCGCTCTCCGAAAGGCAGCTCCGGCAGGTCGGGGATCGCCACCGGAGTTTCACCGGCCGCCTCAGCCGCATCAAAGAAGCCCACCTGCCCCTCCAGCAGCGTGCGGCCCTGTCCCTCCAGCTGCTCGAATACCAGCGGCACCATCTGGATCATCTGGCGGCGGTTCAACCCCAGTCCGTCCAGCGCGCCGCAATGGATCAGGCTGTCCACGCCGAGACGGTTGAACTCCCGCTGCCCGCACAGCCGTTTGCAGAAGCTGTAAAAGCCCGTATAGGGGCCGCCCCGCTCCCGCTCCCGGGTCAGCGCATCCACAAAGCCCCGGCCGATATTCTTCACCGCCAGCAGGCCGAACCGGATGTGGTCTCCGGACACCTGGAAATCGGCGCCGCTCTCGTTGACCGAGGGGGGCAGCACCTGAATTCCCATGCGCTCGCTCTCCCGGATATAGGTGATGACCTTGCTGCTGCCGAACACGCTGGTCAGCAGCGCCGCCATATACTCCTTCGGATACAGACACTTGAGATAGGCCGTCTGATAGGCCACCAGCGCATAGGCGGCGGCGTGAGATTTGTTGAAAGCATAGGAAGCGAAGGACACCATCTCGTCGAACACGGCGTTGGCCACCGGCTCCGGCACCCCCCGGCGCACGCAGCCCTCCACCTCCACCGTACCGTCGGCCGCGGTGATGCCGTGGACGAACGCTTCCCGCTCCCGTTCCAGCTCGTCGGTGTGCTTTTTCGCCACCGCCCGGCGCACCAGATCCGCCCGCCCCAGAGAATACCCTGCCAGCGCCCGGAATACCTGCATCACCTGCTCCTGATAGACGATGCAGCCATAGGTGACCTCCAGAATCGGTTTCAGCAGCGGGTGGGCATACCGCACCCGCTCCGGGTGGCGGCTGTTCTCGATATACCGGGGGATGGAATCCATAGGACCCGGCCGGTACAGAGAGATGACCGCGATCAGATCCTCAAACCGGGTGGGCCGCAGCTGCATCAGCACCCGCTTCAGCCCGCCGGACTCCATCTGGAACACCCCGTCGCTCTGCCCGGCGGACAGCATCCGGTACACCGCCGCCTCATCCAGCGGAATCCGGCGGATGTCAAAATCGGGCGTGTGAACCCGGATCATCCGCTGGGCGTCGTCGATGACCGTCAGGTTCCGCAGTCCCAGAAAGTCCATTTTCAGGATGCCCAGCTGCTCCAGATTGTCCTTGTGATACTGAGTCGCCACCGCATCGTGGTTGAGGCACAGAGGCACATAGTCGCTCACCGGGCGGGGGGCGATCACCACCCCGGCGGCGTGGGTGGAGGCATTGCGGGGCATTCCCTCCACCTTTTGCGCCAGCTCGATGAGCTGCTGCACCTGCGGGTCGCCCTCCGCCAGCTCCCGCAGCTTGGGGTTGGTGGCCAGCGCCTTTTCCAGCGTCATATCCAGCGCCCGGGGGATCTGCTTGGCCACCCGGTCGCCGATGGCGTAGGGCAGCCCCATGGCGCGGGCCACATCCCGCACCGCCGCCCGAGCCGCCAGCGTCCCAAAGGTGACGATCTGCGCCACCCGGTCGGCGCCGTATTTGCCGATCACATAGTCGATGACCTCCTGCCGCCGCTCGGTGCAGAAGTCCACATCAAAATCCGGCATACTCACCCGCTCCGGATTGAGGAACCGCTCAAACAGCAGATTATACCGCAGGGGGTCGATCATGGTGATGCCCAGACAATAGGCACACAGGCTGCCCGCGCCGCTGCCCCGCCCGGGGCCCACCGGGATGCCGTGGGCTTTGGCATAGTTCACATAATCCGCCACGATGAGGTAATAATCCGCATACCCCATCTGCCGGATGACCGACAGCTCATACTCCAACCGATCGACGACGGCGGGCTCGGGCGTATCGCCATAGAGACGGGTCATGCCCTCCCGGCACAGCCGGGCGAGATAGGCGTTGCTGTCCCCGCCGGGGGCGTCGAAGGCGGGCAGTTTCAGCTGGCCGAAGGTCAGCTCCACCCGGCAGCGGTCGGCAATGCGCACGGTATTGGCTACCGCCTCCGGCAGAGCGGGAAACAGCGCCGCCATTTCCTCGCCGGATTTGAGGTAGAATTCCTCGGTTTCAAAATTCAGCGGGCTGGGCTCCTGCAGAGTGGTGGCGGTCTGAATACAGCACAACACCCGCTGCATGAGAGCATCCTCCCGGGTCAGGTAATGGGCATCGTTGGTACAGACCAGCGGCAAGCCGGTGTCCTTCGCCAGCCGCAGCAGACCGGCGTTGACGGTTTTCTGATCCGCCAGCCCGTGATCCTGCAGCTCCAAATAAAAATGCTCCGCCCCGAACAGGGAGCCGTACCAGTCCGCCGCGCGGCGGGCGGCGGCATAGTCCCCCGCCAGCAATGCCTGGGGAATCTCCCCCGCCAGACAGGCGGACAGAGCGATCAGCCCCTCATGGTATTGCTCCAGCAGCTCCCGGTCGATGCGGGGACGGATATAGAACCCCTCCGTCCAGGCGGCGGACACCAGCTTGATGAGATTCTGATAGCCGGTGTTGTTCTCGCACAGCAGCACCAGATGGTAGTATTGGCTGTCCTGCCCGTGCACCTTATCATGGCGGGAGCGCGCCGCCACATACACCTCACAGCCGAGGATAGGGCGGATGCCCTGCTTCAGACACTCGGTATAAAAATCCACGACGCCATACATAACGCCGTGGTCGGTGATGGCAACCGCCGTCTGTCCCAGCTCTCTGGCGCGGCGCACCAGAGCCGGCAGGCGACAGGCGCCGTCCAGCAAGCTGTATTCGCTGTGCACATGGAGGTGAACGAAATCCGGCGTATCCGGCATAGACACGGCCCCCTTCCGACGGTCATTCGGCGGCTTGCGCCAGCTTCAGCAGCTTTTGCATCCGGTGGTTGACGCCGCTGCGGGTCAGGGGCGGCTCCAGCGCCTCCCCCAGCTCCCGCAGAGACAGCTCCGGGTTCTCCAGCCGCAGCCGCGCCAGCGCCTGCAGCTCCGGCGGAAGATTTTCCAGTCCGCCGGAGCGCTCCAGCCGCCGGAGCGCCTCCGTCTGCACTGCGGCCGCCGCCACCGTCTTGTCGATGTTGGCGCTGTCGCAGTTGAGCCGACGGTTCGTCTCATTGCGGATGCTCTTCACCATTTTTACATTCATCATTTCCAGCGAGCCCCGACAGGCGCCCAGATAGGTCAGGCAATCCTCGATGCGGCTGCTCTCCTTGAGATACACCACATAGCTGCCCGCCCGGCTGACGGCCTTGGCGGGGAAACCCACCTCCCGCAGCAGCGCCACCAAATCCCGGCTGAAATTATAGTGGGGCACACACCATTCCAGATGGTAGTCCCGGGCGGGATCGGTGACCGCCCCGCAGGCCAGGAACGCCCCCCGCAGATAGGCGCGGGCGCACTCGTCGCAGTCCAGGTTCGCCCGGTTGAGCCGCAGAGATACGGCGGTATGCCCATGACCGAACCGCTCCAGGATCCTCTGCCGCTCTGCGGCATCGGGGAATGAACGGGTATACAGCCGGGTGCGCCGCCGCGTCTCCCCGGCGAGAGGAGCGCCCACCTGACAGACCCGGGGGATCAGATATCCGTACAGCGCCGCCACCTCCGGCAATTCGGTCTGCATGGAGATCTCTCCGGCGGAAAAGGCATGGCCGCATTCCAACAGCCCATAGGCCATCGCCCCCCGGCAGCAGACCTTGTCCGGCACCTGCGCGCTCAGTTCTTTTTTCACATCGGCGGAAAAGGACATGGCGTGTTCCTCAGACTTTCTCGATATCCCGGTGATTCACCAGCACCCGGTGCCCGGCGGAGCGAATATGCTCCGCCAGCGCGTTGGCCACCGTCACCGAACGGTGCTTGCCGCCGGTGCAGCCGACGGCCACCACCAGCTGGGATTTGCCCTCCTGTATATACAGCGGGATGAGGTGATCCAGCAGAACATAAAGATTGCGCAAAAATATCCGGACATCCTCCGACCCCAGCACAAAATCCTGCACCGGCTTGTCCATACCGGTCTGATGCTTCAATTCCGGCACGTAAAAGGGATTGGGGAAGCAGCGCACATCCAGCATCAGGTCCGCTTCCGTTGGGAAGCCGTACTTGAATCCGAAGGACATACACTGAATGGTCATGGATTCCGTCTGCTCCCCCAGGAAGATGGAGGTGATCTGCGCCTTCAGCTGGCTGGTGCTGAGCAGGGTGGTGTCCAGCCGGAAGTCGGCTTTTTCCAGCACCGGCGCCAGCAGAATCCGCTCCCGTTTCAGCGCTCCGGCCGTGCTCTCTCCCTCCACTGCCAGCGGATGACGGCGGCGGGTCTCCTTGAACCGGCGGCACAGCACCTCGTCGCTGCAATCCAGAAACAGCACCCGGTAACCCTGACCGGCTTTGTTCAGAGTGAACAGGCTGTGCTTCAGATCGCAGAACATCTCCCCGCCCCGCACATCCATCACCAGCGCCACCCGGCGGATGGCGCCGCCGCTCTGACTGCACAGCTCCACGAATTTCATGATCAGCTGCGGAGGCATATTGTCCACACAATAGTATCCGATATCCTCCAATGCCCGCACCGCCTGGGATTTCCCCGCCCCGGACATTCCGGTAACGATCACCAGCTCCATCGTAACTCCCCCTTTCCGGATACACACAGACAGTCTGTGTGCACTTTGACTGTCCGGGACCCGCCAACCGGCGGCATGTCCTGTGCAAATACAAAACCGGCCCGCCGCTTTCCGGCGCACCCCGGCAAATTTCACAATCACCCCGCCGACCCGCGGCGGGATACGTCAAAACCAAAGGATGTCCCGCCAATCAGCAGCGGGACGCGTCAAAACGCAAAGCGCCCCACAAATCAGCGGCGGGACGCGTCAAAATTCGCCGACAAACTGCACTTCCGGCTCCAGCGCCACATCCCGCTGCTGCCGCACAGTCTCCTGCGCATGGCGGCACAGCGCCAGAACCTCGGCAGCGGTGGCACGCCCCCGGTTCACCACAAACCCGGCGTGCTTGTCGCTGATCTGGGCGTCGCCGATCCGGCAGCCCTTCAGTCCGCATTCCTCCAACAGGGCAGCGGCAAAATACCCCTCCGGGCGCTTAAAAAAGCTCCCGGCGCTGGGGTATTCCAGCGGCTGCTTTTCCCGGCGGCGCTCCATCAGTTCCTCCATCCGGGCAGCGATGGTCTCGGGATCGCCCGCCGTCAGCCGGAACCGCACCGCGGATATCAGCTCCCGCTCCTGCGCGGGCTGTGCGGAGAACACGCTATGGCGGTAGGACAGCCCCAGCTCCTGCGGAGCATACACCCGACGCTCCCCGACAGGGGTCAGGACGGTGGCGCCCGTCACGACCTGCGCCATCTCGCCGCCGTAGGCGCCTGCATTCATAAACAGAGCGCCCCCCACACTGCCGGGGATACCATAAGCGAATTCCAGCCCGGTCAGCCCCTGCTCCCGGGCGAACCGGCACAGCCGCACAAGGGGCACCCCCGCCGGACACAGAACCGTGCCGTCGGGCAACAGCTGCGGCGCCTGCCCCTTCCCGTCCCAGTGCAGCACCACGCCCCGGATGCCCCGGTCGCCCACCAGCAGGTCGGAGCCGTTCCCCAGAAAGAACGGGGCCACTCCCTGCCGATGGCAGGCGGCCAGCACCGCCTGCGCGGCGGATTCACCCGGCAGGTCGATGCGCAGCTCCGCCGGCCCGCCGATGCGAAAAGAAGTGGCCGCGGCCATGGACGCATCCCGGGTGACCCGGCAGCCCCAACGCGTCGCCAGCTCCCCGATCTCGGTCAAATCCATACCGCCGCCCCCTCTGTCGCTGTTATTTCTGATATCCCAGATAGGCCGCGCCGATGATGCCGGCGTCGTTGCCCAGCTGGGCAACGCAGATCTGGGTCTGCTTAGCGCTGTTCTGGCTGTACCGCTCCCGCTCGATATACTCCCGCAGGGGCTTCATCAGGGTCTCGCCCTCGTTGCAGATGCCGCCGCCCACGCACAGCACCTCCGGCTGGAAAATATTGATCATATTCACCAGCCCGCAGGCGATATACCGGATATAGGTATCCACCACCGCCTTGCCGGTCTCGTCCCCCTGACGCATGGCGTCAAAGGCGGTGCGCCCATTGACCTGATCCAGATCGCCGCCAGCCAGCTCCCACATTTTGCTGTCCGGGTGGGCCTCCATGGCGCGCCTGGTCTGGCGGATCAGCCCGGTGGCGGAAGCATAAGCCTCCCAGCAGCCCTTCCGGCCGCAGGAGCAGGGCTCCCCGTCCACCACGATCACCGTGTGCCCCAGCTCCGCTCCGGCGAAGTTGTGCCCGGCCATGATCTTGCCGTCGATGATGACACCGCCGCCCACGCCGGTGCCCAGCGTGATGCAGACGCAGCTGGTCTTGCCTCTGGCGGCGCCCGCCACCAGCTCGCCGTATGCGGCGGCGTTGGCGTCGTTCTCCACGCACACCGGCTTATGCAGCCGTTCCTCCAGATAGTCCCGCATGGGCACATTGGAGAAGTTCAGATTGTTGGCGTATTCCACCACGCCGGTGTCCGCATTGCAGGAGCCGGGAGAGCCGACCCCGATGCCGCCGATATCCTCCATGGTCAGTCCGGCGGCCTTCACCGCCTCCAGACACACCGCGACCATGTCGTCCATGATCGCCTCCGCCGGACGGGGCATGGCGGTTTTCCGCTTGGCGGTGGCGACGATCTTATACTGCTCATCCACCACACCGGCGACGATATTGGTGCCGCCCAGATCAATTCCGATACGATACATATTGTTGTTTCCTCCTTGAATTATACATATAGTAGTTGATTGTTATGCCGATACCGTGCCGTCCCGGCGCGGCGTCGGCTCAGTACCCATCCCATTCCGACAGCTCGCCGGTGGGCAATCCGGTCTCCTCGGACATCCCCAGCTTATGCATCAGCTCCTGAGCCGCGTTATAGCCCATTTTCTTCTGCCGGTTGGACATGGCGGCCACCTCGATGATGACGGCCAGATTCCGCCCCGGCTTAACGGGAATGGTCAGCGCCGGAACGTTGATGCCCAGAATCTCCATGGTTTGCCAGTCGGTGCCCATGCGGTCATACACCTTGCCGTTGTCCCACGGCTCCAGCTGAATCACCATGTCGATCTTCTCGGTGGTCTTGATGGCGCCGATACCGAAGATGCGGCGCACATTGACGATGCCGATGCCCCGCAGCTCGATAAAATGGCGGATATTGGCCGGAGCAGAACCCACCAGCGTCCGGGCGGACACCCGGCGGATCTCCACCGCGTCGTCGGCGATGAGCCGATGTCCCCGCTTGAGCAGCTCCACGGCGGTCTCGCTTTTACCGATACCGCTGTCGCCCAGCAGCAGCACACCTTCGCCGTGCACCTCCACCAGCACCCCGTGGCGGGTGACCCGGGGCGCCATCTCTACATTCAGATAGGCGATGAGCGCCGCCATAAGAGCCGAGGTGGCCTCCTTGCTGTGCAGCAGCGGCACGCCATGCCGCTTGCAGGCTTCCAGCAGCTCCGGCATGATGGGCAGATCCCGGGTCACGATCACCGCCGGCGGGCAATGCGCGATCAGCTCCTCCAAGTGGGCGGCGCGCAGATCGCCGGGCAGATTCTCGAGAAATCCGCTTTCATTATTCCCCAGTATCTGAATCCGGTCGTTGTCAAAATAATCAAAATACCCGCTCAGCGCCAAACCCGGACGGTTCACATCGCAGGATACGACCTTGCGCTCCTCCGCAGGGCCGGGCATATAGACCTCCTCCAGGCGCATCTCCCGGATCACAGAGGACAGCGGTACAGAATATGCTTGCTTAGCCATCGGATATACCTCCTGTACAGATTTGACATCCATCGATATTTTACCATACTTTTCCCCGCTTGGAAAGAGCGAAAACACATTTTCTTTTTGTAGTTTTCGGCAGGAACGGAAAAACCCGCTCCGTAAGGAGCGGGTTGCACTGTCAGACGTAGGAATTTTCGATCTTCACCACGGCGGACAGCCGTTCGTCCGCCGCATGAATGCGCCGGCTGATATCCTCCGCCAGCGTGGCGCGGCCGGGATAGTCATAGGGCGCCACCACGTCGAAGATCAGATTGATGTGACTGACCCCGTCTACCAGCCGAAAATCGTGGAGACTGAGCCGCTCGTCCAGATCATTCACCACCCGCTCCGCCAGACGCTTATACCGTTCGGTGGCGGCATCGTCGGTGCTGACAGGGTCCATATGGATACAGCTGACGATGCGAAAACGCTCCATCAACTCCTGCTCGATGCGGTCCACAATATCGTGGCTGACCAGAATGTCCTGGGATGCGGGCACCTCTGCGTGGAGAGACACAATGACCCGTCCCGGACCGTAATCGTGCACCATCACATCGTGGACGCCCACGATGCCCTCGTGCGCCAGCACCGTCTGCTCAATATCCAGCACCAGCTCCGGGTCGGGACGCTGCCCCAGCAGCGGGGACACGGTCTCCCGGATGATGCCCACCCCCGACCACAGCACAAACAGCGCCACCGCAAGACCCACATACCCGTCCAGCACCCAGCCGGTCCTCCAGCTCAGGAGAGAGGTGAGCAGCACCAGTCCCGTGCAGATCACATCGTTGCGGCTGTCCACCCCGGAGGCGATCAGCGCCTCCGAACGGATGGTGGTGCCGATGCGCCGGTAAAACACACTCATCCACAGCTTGACCGCCACCGATGCCGCCAGAATCAGCATGGTCAGCAGACCGAATTCCGCCGGCTGGGGGTGCAGGATCTTCTCCACCGCCGAGGTAGCCAGCTCGAACCCCGCCAGAATGATCAGCACCGCCACCCCCAGCGCCGACAGATATTCCATGCGGCCGTGGCCGAAGGGGTGATCCCGGTCGGCGGGACGGGCGGCCAGCTTGAAGCCGAACAGCGTCACCACCACCGAACCGCCGTCGGACAGGTTATTGAACGCATCCGCCACAATGGCCAGACTGCCGGACAGCAGCCCGGCGGCCAGCTTCATGGCGAACAGCAGCAAATTGCAGAATAGTCCCGTCAGCCCCGCCATACGCCCATAGGCATACCGGGTGTCGGCAGACAGAGGCTCCTCGCCCGCCGCCGGGACGAACAGCCGCACCAGCGTTTTGGTCAACACGGCTCGGTCACACCTTTCGATTATAAATACCGTACAGATAGGCGGCCACCCCGTCCTCCTCATTGGAGGCGATCACCATGTCCGCCGCTGCCCGCGCCTCGGGAGCCGCGTTCTCCACGCAGACAGCCAGATCCGCCGTACGGAACAGCGGCACGTCGTTGCGGTTGTCGCCGAAGGCCACCACCCGCTTTGCCCGCACCCGCCGGCGCAGCCGCTCCACGCCCTGATCCTTTCCGGCATCCTCCCGGCTGATCTCCAGAAACCACGCGTCCGACTGATAGGTGTCGGCATACAGCTCCACGCGGATGCCGGGAATGGCATCCAGCCGCGCCTTGAGCGCCGTCTGCTCCCCGTGGCTGCCCTGACAGCTGAAAAACAGCGCCGGGCTGGCTTTCAGCTGTCCCACATGGTGGAAGAACCGGTCGAACCCGCGCCCGTCCGGCGTCTTGCGGCGGATGAACGCCTCCTCCGCCGGGGAGAGCCGGGTATAATACACGTGCACCTCGTTGCCCCGCCGCCGGAACAGCATGGCCGTGCGGCCGGCGTCGGTCAGCGCCGCCAGAATGCGACCCACCGTCTCCGCGTTCATCTCGCAGGCCTGGACAATCCGCCGACGGCCGGGGTCGTACAGCATCGCACCCCCCATCAGCACCACCGGCAGGCGGAAGTGGATGGACGACAGCGGGATCATTTCCACGCCGATCAGCCCCCGGGCCGTGGCGGCGGAAATGAGCATTCCCCGGCTGATCAGCCGGTTGAGGGTCTGCGCGGTGGAGGGAGAGATGGTGCCGTCGTCCCGCAGGAGCGTGCCGTCCAGATCGGTGACATACAGGGTGCGGCAGCCCCGCTCAATAGCGCGGAATACAAACTGAAAATACGCCGATCCATAGTGGTGGAACCGCCGCTGCCGGATCATCTCCAGCAGCTCATCCACCGCCACCCAGCGCACCTCAGCCACCTCCTCCCGCTGCAGGCGCAGGGTGTCGGGGTCAATATCCCGATACAGCACCCACACATCGGTGAAGGAATTGCGCCGCCGCATCCGGCCGCCGTAATACAGCTCCCCCGGCAGCGTGCGGATGCTCAGCTCCTCAAACAGCTCCCGCCGGGCGGCGCTCTCGCTGTCCTCACCCGCGATGGCGCTGCCGCTGTTGGCCGCCCAGGTGCCGGGCATCAGCCGCAGGTGATCCGCCCGGCGCTGGATGAGGATACGTCCTCTGGAATCCACAATCCAGATATGCTCCACCAGATGGTATTGTCCCTCCCGCAGCAGCTCGCCCCGGGAAATAGTGCGTCCGGTAGGGTTCCCCCGTTCGTCCAGCAGGTCCCAGTGTTCCATACAATGCCCCCTTTCCGTCCGTCCGCGTCAGCGGCAGAAATCCGCCCCGCATTGGCGCAGGAATTCCCGCGCCATCAGTGTGGCGCCCAGCTCATTGGGGTGCACCCGATCCCAGGCGATCAAGGCGGAATGCAGATCGTTGTCCGACAGAAAATCGCTGAACACTTGCTGAAAATCCACCAAAATGCAGCCGTGTTTTTCCGCCAGCCGCTTCATGATCGCGCCGTATTCATCCATCCGACGGCGCATCCGATCGGCCGGATTCGGCTCAATAAAATAGGGGGTGAGCAGGAAAATCCCCTTGACCCTGTCCCGGGCCATGGTGATCATCTGTTCCAGATTCTGCGCATATTCCTCCGGCATACAAGCGCATTCCGGGATGCAGGGCGAATCAAACTGCCGCCACACATCGTTGATGCCGATGCAGATGGAGAGCCAGTCTGTCTGATGCACCAGCACCTCCCGTTCAAACCGCGCCAGCAGATCCCGGCTGGTATTCCCGCCGGTGCCCACATTCGTCACCCGGATCCGCCGCTCCGGATACCAGGCCACCAGCAGATTCTCCACCATGCGCGGATATCCGTGGCCCAGGTTATCGCCCAGCCCTTCTCCCACCGGCCGCGCCCGTCCCATATCGGTGACGGAATCCCCGGCGAATACGATCCGCTCTCCGTTTTCCAGCAGTAGTGCCATGTTTACGCACCGTCCTCTCACACTATGTAGGATTTCCCCGTTTCGGGTCGTGAATCTTCGGCAAGCCTCGGGATTCGGCGGCGCGACGTCCTGCCCGCAGCATACGCACGCATCCCGCGCAGAGAACATCCGGCCGCCGTCCGCATTCAGCCGAAAAGCCGATCTAACCCGATGGCTTTGACCAATCCCGTTTATTGTACCCTGTGGACGGAAAAATGTCCAGTGATTTCCCGAAAATTTCGGCCGCCGGCCCAAAAACGGCAAAAAAATCGCCCGCAGCGACAACTGTGTATCGCCACGGGCATATGGGATCAGGAATTTTCCGGCGCGGCGGTCGGCGGGGCCTCCCTGCCGCGGAACAGCAGTTTCAGCAGCACCGGGCACAGAATGGAGGTGAGAATGATCAGCAGAATGATCCCCACCAGCGGGTCGATGCCCAGCAGTTTCCCGTCTGCCGCCGTATAAATGAGGTCATGGCCGGTGGTATACACCGCCAGCGCCACCTCGCCCCGGGCGATCATGCCGCAGCCGATGGTGAGGGATTCTTTCCGGTCGTACCGGCACAGCCGCGCCATGCCGCCGCAGCCCACGATCTTGCCGATGATGCCCAGCGCCACGAAGGTCAGCCCGAACACCAGATCGCCCCAGTGGAACCGGCTGAAATCGGCGCTGATGCCGATATAGGCGAAAAAGAGCGGCGCAAAAAACATATACTCGCTGATCTCAATACGCCGGTCGACAAATCCGGTATCGTCCAGCCCGCTGAGCATGATCCCCGCCATATACGCTCCGGTGATGGCGGCAATGCCAAAGTATTTCTCCGCGCAAAAGGCATAGAAAAATGCCACCGCCAGCGAAAAAATGCCGGTGCGCCGGGTGTGGGGATGGCTCTTTTCCAGTTTCTTAAACAGATAACGGATGAGCAGCCCCAGCCCGATGGAGAACACAAAGAACCCGGCGGCTTTCAGCAGAGTGATCCATACGCTGCCGCCGCCGTTGAGACTGGTGATCAGACTCAGGGCAATGATGCCGATCACGTCGTCGATGATGGCGGCGCTGAGCACCGTCGTCCCCACCCGGGTGTTGAGCCGCCCCAGCTCCCGCAAGGTCTCCACGGTGATGCCCACGCTGGTGGCCGCCAGAATACAGCCGATGAACAGCCCGTTGAGCAGTTTTTCATGGCAATAGCCGGCGCCAAACCCGTCCATGAACAGCATGGAACCGACGAAGCCCAACCCGATGGGCACCAGCACCCCCGCCAGCGCAATGAGCGTGGCCGCCAGACCGCTGCGCTTCAGTTCCTTCAGGTCGGTTTCCAGTCCGCTGGTGAACAGGATCATGATGACGCCGATCTGGGAGAAGGTATTGAGCACATCCATCTCCTCCGGCGAAGGGTTGGTCAGCCCATGAAACCAGCCGCCCAGCCCGGAAAACAGCGCCGGCCCCACCAGCAGCCCGGCGATCACCATGCCCGCCACCTGGGGCAGTCCCAGCCGCCGCGCCAGCACCCCCAGCGCCTTCGTCGCCACCAGAATGATGGCCAGATAGTATAAGATGTTCAGAATACTGAATGAATGCTCCATGACACATTTCCCCTTTTTTCTCGAACCCTATTATTATAATCTATCCGGAGAAAATGTCAACGAAAAATTGCGACCTCGGCCTGTTGGCCTTGCAGGAGTACCATACATCTTGGACAGAGAAACAAAAAGGTGTGAGGAATACGGTCTCATGTGTTAAAGTTGAGTAACCACACAGCAACTTTCCGAAAGGAGACCATATCCCTCATGTTCCCTATTGCGCGCGCCGACCATTTGCCGCAACCGCTCTTGCCAAAATGCAGGGTTCCCGTTGAAATACCGCCCACCGTACCCCATACCACTCCCGGTTACAGGAATTATTCCGGTTGACAAACGGTCGATTTCGTACTACAATATGTGTTACACAACATAAGTTGCCGAAAAATTCGGCTGAATTTAGAACCGATAAGAGTACCCCTATGCGCCGCATTGTCCTATACGTCCACAGAAAAGGCGGGGCGACGCGAAGCTGACCGTCATGCCCGGCGGCGAGCACCGATTCCACACGAGGGAGCAACAGCCATTCCCGGATGACCGGCTGTTGACGCGATGACAGCTGCATCGGCACAAAGACGGACAGAGAATCCGCTTTATGCAGCCGGATGAGCTCCGCATTTACCATACAGGGAAGGGGGTCCCGCAATGCACAGGGAGACCGCGCGTCTTTGCCTGCGGGAAATGACACCGGAGGATTTTGGGGCGCTGTATGCCATACTGGCCGATTCCGATATCATGCAGCATTATCCCTACACCTTTGATGCGACACGGGTGCAAAACTGGATCCGCAAAAACAGAGAGCGTTACCGCGTATTCGGTTTCGGCCTGTGGGCGGTCTGCCTGAAATCCACAGGCGAGATGATCGGCGACTGCGGGCTGACCATGCAGGAGATACACGGTACGATCCTGCCGGAGATCGGCTATCACATCGCCGGGGCGCACCAGCAGCAGGGATATGCGACAGAGGCGGCAAAAGCCGTGCGGGACTGGTGTTTCACCCATACGCCTTTCGGCATGGTATACGCCTATATGAAAGAGTCCAACATTCCGTCCGCCGCCACCGCCTGCGCCATCGGCATGACGCTGCGGGACGCATACACCGACCGCGAGGGCGAAACGACGGTCGTCTACGGCATCAGCCGCGCGGAATGGGCGGCTCACCAAACAACACAGGAACGCCGGAAAGGATGAGACCCATGCATATCGCATTACGCCCCTGGCGGCCGGAGGACGCCGCCGCATTGGCAAGCCTGCTGAACAATCCCCATATTCTGAAAAATCTGCGGGACGGCATTCCATACCCCTATACAAAATCCGACGCCGCCGCATACATACAGGCCATGCTGCAGGCCGATCCGCACAGCACTTTTACCTATGCTGTGTGCGCAGACGGCACACTCGTCGGCAGCATCAGCGCATTCCGTCAGCCGGGAGCCGGTTTCCGCACCGCAGAGCTTGGATACTACCTCGATGAAGCGTACTGGGGCAGAGGCATCATGACCGAGGCGGTAAAAGTCCTTTGCCGCCGGCTGTTCGCCGAGACCGATCTGGTACGCATCTACGCGGAGGTATTCAGCGAAAACATCGGTTCCCGCCGCGTGCTGGAAAAAGCGGGCTTCACCTGCGAGGGAATCCTGAAATGCCAGACGGTCAAGGACGGAGCCGTGCTGGATACGGCGCTGTATGCGCGAATTCGACGGTCAGGGAAATAAGGAGGACCTATGCGAAACAAACCACCCGCGACCTATGAGACACGCTACAAGCACAAGTTGAATATGCTGGAGCCGGGAACCGTCCTGCTCAAATGGTGCGGCATCCTGCTTGCGGTTGGTCTTATTCTGCGGCTGTTTCGGTTGAAAGCGATCGCGTACCTTGTCTGCGGCCTTGCGGGAGGGATTTTTCTGCTCCTTTGGATCCTCCTTGTCATAGAGGCGCATCAGGACGGCGTTCTGAACGAGATCGCCGCCCGCGAAAACAAGGAGGATGGACCGTCATGCCAAGACTGATCCGGCTGATCCCCGACTTTGCAGCGCTGGCGCTTTTGTATTTTTTGTGGCTTTCCCCTCGGTGGAAACGGCGCGGCAGGCCGACGCTGGCTGTCCGCACGGTGATGTATCTGTATCTCTCCGGCGTACTGCTGGTGACGCTCATGCCAGTCCTCGTCTCGCTGCCTTTCTGCTTCAACCACCCCTACACACCCATGCACATGGTCCCCTTCGAGGACGCGCTGCACGGCCGCGGCGATTATGTCCGGCAGATCGTGCTGAACGTCCTCATGACGGTGCCGTTCGGGTTTCTGTACCCGCTGTGCCGCCGCGTCGACGGAAAGCGGTGCGGACTGCTGCGTTGTCTTTTGGCGGTGATGACGCTCAGCCTGTCCATCGAGCTGTTGCAGCCGCTGATCCACGGCTCCCGCAGCGCGGACATCACCGACCTGATCGCCAACACCGCCGGCGGTCTGGTGGGATACGGATTCTATGGGCTGCTATCCCGGCTCCGGAACCATTTCACCTAACGCGAACTTTGTCCCATCGCAGCTCGGCATCCTAACCCGACCGCAGTATCGCGGAGATTGCGGCGGCCATTCTGAGGTCTGCTCCCATAACCCGCCATCGGGCAAATCGCCGGGTCTTTCCGGCTTGATGCCGGGTTTTCAGCCAATCGAAAGCCGCCCTTCGGACAGAAAGTTCTGTCCGAAGGGCGGCTTCTGCTTTTTCAGTCGGCGTGCGGATGTGCCGGGGGCGTCCGGCTTTTTTCGCTATGCCATGGTCTCCAGCATTTTCTCCGTCACCTCATAACGGGTGGGCGCACCGTGCAGCAGCGCGGCAAATTCCTCCACCATGTACGCCGCCATGCGCTGCACCTCCCGGCCGCTGCTGCCGGCGATGTGCGGGGTCAGCACACAGTTCTCCAGCGTGTAGAAAGGACTGTCAGCCGCCGGCGGCTCCGGCCAGGTCACGTCCAGCACCGCCGTCACATCCGGGCGTTCCCGCAGCAGACGGCACAGATCGTCCTCCACCACCTGCGCTCCCCGGCCGGTATTGAGGAACGTAGCATAGGGCGGCAGGAGGGACAACAGCCGATAATCCAGCATTCCCACGGTCTGCGCGTTATTGGCCAGATGATTGCTGACCACATTACAGGTGGCGAACAGCATCTCCAGAGACACCCGCCGCACTCCCAGCGTCTCGGCCGTCTCCTCCGGCAAAAACGGGTCAAACACCAGCACTTCCAGCGCGTGATTCTTCAGCCGCTCGATCACCTGCCTGCCGATCATGCCCGCTCCGATGATACCGACAGTGGCATCGTAATTCCCCGGGTACTGCTGAACGGCGCGGATGGCCTCGGCCCGCTGTCCACGACTGTTCAGCCGGGAGGACAGGAAGAACCCCTTATTGGCGAGGACGATTTGCGCCGCCGTATATTCCGCCACCGGCACGGCATTCGCCGCCCAGGCGCTGAATATCCGCACCCCGTTCTCCAGAAACGGCCGGGCAAAGCTCTGCACCGACCCTGCGGCATAAAACACCGCCCGGAGCGCCGGAAGATACCGCCGGATCTCTTCCCCGGTCAGCGTCGGCATCCCCCAGGTGGAAAAAATGTATTCCGCATCCCGCAGATCCCGCGCGCCGGAAACCAGCATTTCCCGGGTACATATGTCTCCGTCCAACCCGGTCAACTCCTGTAACTGCCGCACGGCGCTTGCGGAGAAAACCGCCCGCAGCTGCTCCGGCGTATCGCATAAAAATGCAGCGTTCATATCCATCCCTCCGTATAGATGCTACGATCGGGGCAGCCGTTCCCCAAACGGCCGATTCCCCGCTTTATTGGCTTCATTCGATTGGAGTCCTGTCCGTTACCTGCCCCGGTTCGGGAATGGCGTCCATACGCCGATACCGCCCCGCTCTCCGGTTTTTAACCCGGCGACGCACAGCCAAATCGCCACACAGGCGGTACAGCCGCAAGCCGGGGTATCCCTCTGTCCCCTTGACAGAACGCACCGTTCACTCCGTTCTTTCGGCGATCTCCCGCAGGGTGCGGGTCTCCCGCTCCAGCGTTTCAAGCCGGTCATCCGGCATAAATTCCAGCAGCAGCGGAATCCCTGCCGGGAAACAGCGCAGATACGCCTGCCAGTCGGCCGCCCCCTCCGCCAGCGGGAACCGTTCATCCCCCAGCCAGTGGAACACATGGAGGATCTCGGTATACGGGGCAATATACGCCGCATAGCGCCGGTTTTCCTCCGCCGTCCGGTACTGATTCGGCTGCCAATACATCCGGAAATGCCCGGAATCCACCGCCTGCATCAGCGCCGCCGCCCCCTCCAGACAGTCGGTGACGGTATTATTATGGCATTCCATGCAGACGGTCACGCCGTTCTCCTCCGCCAGTGCCGCAATCTCCCGGCAATCGGCAAACAGCACCGCCAGCTCGTCGGCGCTATACCGGGCATAGCCCTTTGTCCCGCACCACAGCCGGAGAATACGTGTGCCCAGCAGCCCGGCCGCCCGGATATAGGGCACCAGCTCCTGCGGCCGGTTTTCTCCGATGCGGAAATAGGTGCCGTAGGACGAAACGGTGATCCCATTTCTGCGGCACAGGGCGGCCAGCTCCCGCAGCCGCCCCTCGTCGGCGGCGGGGGCGTGGACGTCGCTGCCCCATTCGATATGGGTCAGCCCGCAGCGCGTCATGGCCGCCACAAGCTCCTCGGGGCTTTTCTCCCGGAAACTGATGGACACCAGTCCGTATGGATGTTTCATAGCCATGTCTCCTCTTCTAATAGATATTCCTGTTCTCCCGGTATTGCCGCCACACATTCTCGAAGAATCCGTCATCCTGCGGGAGCGGCCGCACAGCCCGCCAGCGGGTTTGCACAGCCCCGTTCGCGCAGAATACCTCCTGCACCTGAGCGCCGGTCGCGCCGCTCTCCGGTTTCATGCGGAACAGCTCTTCCAGCCCCTCCCGCAGCTCGCCCTGTGCGTCGCCGTAAAGCGCCGAGCCGCGAGTGCCGTCGGCATGGACGGCAAAATCCAGCATGGCAGTCAAAACCGCCTCCTGAATTTGTATACTATCTTTCAACTTATACGCTTTGTATAGTTTTTCAGGTGTGCCGACCCCCACCGTTCTGTCAAAATCGGCCATCTCCGCCTGCGTTTCCCGGCGGGCGGCCTCCATTGCCTCCGGCTGACGGATCGCCCCGCCGGCATCGCTCATGCGCCGCCGGACGGCCGCCGTCCGGCCATCGACCGTATCGTCATTCTCCAGCATCGCGTGACAGAAATCCGTATGTCTGGCCAGCGCCGACGCGGCAAGATCGCCAAAGGCGGCCTCATCCGTTTCCCGCGCATCGCCATAGGAAATATACTGCGCCGCCCGCAGAGAGCCTACCTGCCCGGCGTTGAGAGCGCTGCCGCCCGGCCGGGTCACGCCATGGGTCCCGGCGCACTCTCCTACCGCGAACAGACCCGGCACCGCCGTCTGCCACCACAGATCCACGGCGATACCGCCGTTATTATGCCGGGCGCACAGGACGATCTCCAGCGGCTCCCGGGTCAGATCGACGCCCTTATTCCGGTACAGCTCGATCGCCGGGGCATTCATCCGCTCCAGCCGCTGGATGGGGGTGCCAAAACAGGCCTGCGCCCGGGAGAAATAGGTATAGGCCTCCGGAGACAGCCGTCCAAACTCCACCTCGTCCAGACCAAAGGGATTGCGGGTATACTCCAGAAAGACCCGGCGCTTTTTCAGTACGCACTCCCGGTAGACCAGCAGGTCGATGACCGAAGAGCCGTGCAGGACCTTTCGGCTGTCAAAGGGCCACTGATAGCCTTTGAGGAACACCGCCGACAGCGCCGTATACGCATCCCCGAAGAAATCCAGCAGAAACTCCCGCTCCTCTCCGGCCTCATCCACCGATATGAACCGGGGCAGCACCTGCATATAGGTGCCGGATACATTCCAGCGGGGCCGGACGGAGGCCAGTCCATACTGCCATTCGGTCATATTTTGCAGATGCGCCCCCGCCTCCAGCGCCAGAGCCGTGGAACCGGTATGGCACTCCGGATACACGCTGTCGGCATAGATGCCGGCCGGCCCGCCGGTGGCCAGGATCACATTTTCACAGCGCAGCACCCGCATCGCGCCGCTGGCCACTTCCAGACAGAGCAGGCCGCAGACCCCGCGACGATCTTTGAGGATCTCCACCGCCAGCAGCCCGTCCAGCACCTCGACCCCCAGCTGTGCCGCCCGTTTTTGCAAGGCCTCGGTCATAAAGCGGGAGGTCAGCGGCCCGGCGGAGGTGGCGCGGGCAAAGGGATCGTGGTCGGTCTTATAGCCCACATATTCCCCGTAGCGATTCACCGGGAATTCCACCCCCAGCTCCGCCAGATTCAAAAAGCACCGAGCCGAGAGCGCCGCTTCGCACAGGGCGTTGTCCCCATCCACGCTGCCGCAGGAAAAGAGATCCCGCGCCATCTGCGCCACGCTGTCCGGGCTGTCACCGCCCAGCCCCAGCTTATAATAGGTCTGTTTATCGCTGCCGGTGTTGCGGGAGGTGCCGCAATCGACCCCTTCCGTGACGATGGCCACGCTCCGGCGGCCCCATTGCCGTACCCGATTGGCGGCGTTATATCCCGCCGCCCCCGTGCCCACCACCAGCACATCGTAGTGTCTGTATTCCATCACAGCCTCCGGATATGAAAACCGCCGTCCACATCCACCGACTGGCCGGTCACATAGGGCAGCGCACCGCTGCACAGCACCCAGACCGCCGCCGCGATATCCTCCGGCTTTCCCCAGCGTTTAATGGGCAGCAGTCCCCCGTCAATCAGCGCGTCGTATTTGCCTTTGACGGTGGCGGTCATGCCGGTCTGAATGATGCCGGGACGCACCTCGTTGACCGGAATGCCGTATTCCGCCAATCGGTCGGCAAACAGCGCGGTGATCATGGACACCCCCGCCTTGGAGATGCAGTATTCTCCCCGGTTGGTGGAGCTGGTATAGGCGGACATGGAGGAAATATTGACGATGGCGCCCTTCTGTTCCCCCTCGTTGCGGAGCATGGCATTGGCCACCGCCTGGGTGAGGAACAGGGTGCCCTTTGTGTTGATGTTCATGACAAAATCGTAGCTCTCCTCCGTCATGGTCAGCAGATCCGCCCGCACCCGGGGCGCTACCCCCGCCACATTCACCAGCACATCCACCCGGCCGTACCGCTCCACGGCGGTGCGCACGAACGCCTGCCGATCCTCCGCCCGGCTCAGATCCCCCTGAAAATACGTAAAATCCCCGTCGATATCCGCAGGCATTTTCGGCGCGATGTCCATGCCCAAAACGGTCATGCCCTCGGCGCACAGCTTCTGTGCCGTGGCAAACCCGATACCACCGGCGACCCCGGTGACCAATGCGATCCTGTTCATGTTATTTCCTCCCGCAATACTGCTGATAGATGGGCAGATAGGTCTCCGTATCCCGGATCACACAGCCCGGCGTGCCGCCCGCCCGCATGATCTCGGTACATTTGGAGCAGGCGATGCAGCAGCGGGCCTTATCCATGCCGCCGTGCCGCAGAATATCCCGGGCAAAATCCGGATAGGCAAACACCGTGCGCCCGAATCCGGCCAGATCAAACCCGCCCTCGGCAATAAATCCGGCGGCCACCGACGGCGCAGCCACGCCGAGGAAAGACAGCGCCGAGCAGATCAGCCGCATATCCGGCACAGCCTCCTTGAGCCGCCGGGTTCCCTGGAGCATCCGGGCCGTTCCCGCCAGCGGATGCTCCGGCGGCTCATAGCCGCCCCGGGCAAAGGGACGGTTGACATGGGGATTGAAATACGGGTTCCCCATGGTGATATTCAGCAGCCGCACCCCCTGGGCATACAACTCACGGATGAGCCATGTCGGCTCGGTGGGGTCGAAATCCAGCGAGCCGTCCCGGGCCACGCCGAAACCATAGGGGTACGGGAACCCATCGTACACATTCAGCCGGGAGGACACCAGAAAATCACCGCCGGTGACCTCCATAGCGCCCCGTATGCTCTCCCGCAGCAGGCGGGTGCGGTTCTCCAGGCTGCCGCCGTAGCGGCCCGGCCGCTGATAGGCGGACAGCAGCTCGCTGTTCAGATACCGGTGACAGCATTTGATGTCCACCCCGTCGAAGCCGGCCTTCTGCGCCAGCGCCGCCCCGTGCACCAGCGCCTCCTGCACCCGGTCGAGATACGCATCCGTCACGGTCCGCTCCGGCGGAATGGGGCGGTCTTTCTCAAAGATCGGGTTGTTATAGGCGATCCACGGCTCCGGTGTGCCGTGAGGCTTGCTGTACCGTCCGGAATGGGTATCCTGCATAATGATGAGGGGAACATAGCCGTTCTCCCGCAGCGCCGTTTCCCGGATGGCGTCCACCTGCGCCTTGAAACTGTCCAGCGTCCGTTCGTTCAGGTACAGCTGGCGGGGATTCGCCCGGCCCTCCTCCATAGCGGCGGTGGCCTCAAACCAGATCAGTCCCGCGCCGCCCCGGGCAAGCCGGTCATACCGTCGCCGGGTCAGTGCGCCGGGACGGCCGTCCGGCGTGCCGTCGCAGCCCTCCATCGCCTGGCAGACCAGCCGGTTGGGAATGACCTTACCGCCGACGGTCAGCGGCTGTGCCAGCACCGATGTGTCCTCGGAAAACGGCAGCTCCGTGTGCAGAGCGGCATTGTCCCGCTGAAAGCTCTCGGCCGTCAAATATACGCCATACGCCATATGCACCTCTCCTTTTCTGCCCTCATGGTATCATATCATCGGCATCTCCGCTTTATTATAGTTGCTGTGCATTATGTAAATCCTGCTTTTTTGCTCTTCAGCGACGTTGAGGAGATGCGCCATGTACCGCCGAATCCTGTCCGTTCCATCGTCGGCGCCGCCGCCCATCTGCCCTTTGCGGAGACTGCTCACCGCGCTTTTTGGGGGCGAGATCGGAGCCGCCGTCCGGCGCGAGCACGGCGGCCGTATGGGCGGCCGGAGCGCACACCGCCGCAAGTGTGTACGAACGCAACCAAACATACCATAATTCAGCAAAGGATGTTCTTTGCAGTTGATTGCAAACCGGTCTGGGATGTGCTACAATGGCGGTAACGATCGGATATCGGAGGCGGCTATGAACATCATCGACGTGCAGCACCTGCACAAAACCTATCCGTCCTTTCGGCTGCGGGACGTGTCCTTTTCCGTGGAGGCGGGAAAAATCACCGGCTTCATCGGCCGCAACGGCGCGGGAAAAACCACCACGATCCACTCCATGCTGAATCTGGTGCACCCCGACGGCGGAGACATCCGGTATTTCGGCCAGCCGCTGGCCGGGAACGAAACCGCCGTTAAGCAGCGCATCGGCTATTCCACCGGCACAGTCAGCTGGTATCCCCGCAAGCGGATCCGGGATATCGCCGCGGTGGTTAAGCACTTCTACGATACCTGGGACGAGGACGCCTACCGCCGGTATCTCACACTGTTTGCACTGGATGAAAACAAAACGGCGCGGGAGCTGTCGGAGGGCATGAAAGTCAAATGCAACCTGCTTTTCGCCCTGTCTCACCGGGCGGAGGCGCTGATCCTTGATGAGCCCACCAGCGGGTTGGATCCCTTCTCCCGGCAGGAGCTGCTCGATCTGTTCACCGCGCTGAAAAACCACGGCGTAGCGATTTTCTTCTCCACCCATATCCTTTCGGACATCGAAAAGTGCGCCGACAATATTGTGTATATTGCCGACGGGGAGATCCAGGCGGCGCTGCCGACGGCGGCGTTTGCCGCCCGGTTCTCCGCAGAGAATGAAAGCATCGAGGACGCCATCCTGCGCATGGAACGGGAGCGAGCGGCGCGGCGGAGCCCCTCCTCCGGTGCAGTATCCCCCGACGGTTTCCCGGAAAGGCGGTCCTACCCATGAAAAATCTTCTGAGAAAAGAGCTGCGGCTCAGCGCCTCATGTCTGTCCTATCTGTTCATCCCTTTCGGGCTGATGTTCCTCGTACCCGGCTATCCGGTGCTGTGCGGCGTATTCTTCGTCACGCTGGGGCTGTTTCAGAGTTTTCAGAACGCACGGGAGACCAACGACATTCTGTTTTCGGCACTGCTGCCCATCGCCAAACGGGATGTGGTGCGGGCGAAATACCGCTTTGTGTGTCTGATCGAAGGGTGCGCCCTGCTGCTGATGGGACTGTCGGTGGCGCTGCGCATGACGGTATTCGCCGACGCCGCCGTGTACAGGGCCAATGCGCTGATGAACGCCAACGGTTTTGCGCTGGGGCTGGCTTTCCTGATATGCGCCCTGTTCAACGCCGTCTTTGTGGGCGGCTTCTTCAAAACAGCCTATCGGCTGGGCCGCCCGTTTGTCCTCTACATTATAGCGGCCTTTCTCGTGGTGGCTGTCGGCGAGACGGCCCATCATATCCCCGGTCTGGACGGGCTGAACGCGTTCGGTACCCGTGAGCTGCCGTTACAGCTCACACTGGCGGCGGCGGGGGCACTGCTGTACGGTCTGGTCACATGGCTGTCCTGCCGCCGCGCCTGCGCCCGTTTTGAAACACTGGATCTATAAGGAGGACTGCCAATGCTGAAAGACAACCTGATCATGCTGCGCGGCATCCACGGATTGACCCAGGAGGCGGTCGCGGAAAAGATCGGCATATCCCGGCAGGCGTATGCCAAATGGGAGAGCGGCGCCACCGTGCCGGACATTGAAAAATCCGGGCTGCTGGCGGCGCTGTACGGCGTGACCATCGACAGTCTGGTGAAAACGGAAACCGCCGACGGCATCGGCCCCATTCCTCCTGCCCCCCGGGGCAAAAGCATCTGGGGCTCCGTCACCGTCAGCGACCGGGGACAGATCGTGATCCCGAAAGAGGCCCGGGACGCTTTCGGGATCACCGGCGGCGCACGGCTGATCGTACTCAGCGATGAGGAGGGCATCGCGCTGATCCCGGCGGAAACCTTCGAGCGGCACATGAGAAGAGCCATGGAACTGGCCTATATGTCCGGTGACGACGGCTCCGGCAACGGGAGATAACGGCAAGTTTCCCCACGCGGTCGGACACCGCCCGGCAGCAAGGAGCCCCGCAATATGAAAACGGATGAGCAGAAAAACTCTGCTCATCCGTTTTTTCTGTTATATACTCAGACATAGCGGAGACACCCGTTTCCGTAACGGCCGTACCGCCCCCGTATCGCCGGGTTTATTTCAGCACCTTGGCCAGCGCCGTGCTGACGGCGGTGCCTACCGTCAGATTGAGCACCACTTCCACGATGGCATTAACTCCGGCGAAGCCCATCAGCACCGCCGCAAAGGTATTCACCGAGCCGCCCAGCAGAGCCGTCACCTGCGGATCGGAAGCCAGCTCCCGGCCGAACAGCCACCACAGAGAGCTGAGGAACAGCAGCGTGTTCAGCCCGGCGGTGAGACCGCAGCTGACGGCCGCAGCCAGAGGAGCCGGACAGCGGCGGCGGCGTAAAAACGCCGCCAGCAGGGCGGGAAGATACCCCGCCAGCATCCGGGGCACGATGCACACCACGGCAATCGCCCAGGGACGGATGCCCAGCAGCACCGAGCCAAAAGCATCCATGCCAAAACAGGTGAAGAAGCTGGTCAGCCCGAACACGGTGCCGAGGATCAACCCGGCAGTGGGACCCAGCACCGCGCCGCCGATGGCCACGGGCAGCGCCAGCAGCGTCAGCTTCAGCGGTCCCAGCGGAATATAGCCGATGCCGGTGAGGGTCATCAGCACGATGAGAGCAGCCAGCACCGCCATGCAGCACAGGCGCACGGTGGAAGAACGAACGGTTGACATAACAATTACCTCCTGCTGTCGCTCCCGTCCGGGAATACGTCTGCGGCGGGGATCACCCGATCTCGGGGAAGCTCCCGCTGCGAGACGCCTTTCCGTCAAGGATGCGGCGCATATTTTTATCCGGCAACGCTGCCGGTGGGGATCGGTATACGGTCGGCACGGCTGCAGCGCCTGTCGGCTGCTGCGTCGGCCGTTCCATGGAAGGATCAGCGATTTTTCTGATAGATGAGCCGCAGCCCCTCCAGCAGCAGCTCATCCACATAGGTGAGCGGTGTGCTGCATTGGGCAGCGATCTGCCGTCCCAGCCCGCCGGTGACGACCACCGGCGCGTCGTAGCCCAGCTCCGCCATGATGCGGCGGCTCATGCCGTCCAGCATGGCGGCATTGCCGTAGACCGCACCGGATTGCAGACAGGTGATGGTGTTGGAGCCGATCACCCGGGCGGGAGCATCCACGCTGATGCTGGGAAGCAGCGATGCGGTTTCGGTGAGAGAGTCGAGCGCCGTCATGACGCCGGGCATGATCGCCCCGCCCCGATAGGCGCCCTCCCGGTCAATGACCGACACGGTGGTGGCGGTGCCCAGATCCCACACGATGCAGGGGGCACCCACCCGCGCCACCGCCGCCGCCGCGCCCACCAGCAGGTCGGCGCCCAGCTGAGCCGGATTGTCGATGCGGATATTGATGCCGGTTTTGGTGCCGGGGCCGACCAGCAGCGGGGTCACGCCCGTGACCTTTTCCACCGCGCCGATTACGGCGTGATTGAGCGGCGGCACCACCGAAGAAAGGATCGCGCCGTCGATGGCGGCCGTCTCCACCCGGTACAGGCGTAGTATGTCCATCAGCTCCACCGCATATTGATCCACCATCTTTTTCCGGTCGGTGGCCATGCGGGATTGCAGCAGCAGCCGCTCCCCGTCGTACAGTCCCAGCGTAATATTGGTGTTGCCCATATCCAGCGCTAACAGCATGGCGGTTTTCCTCTCTTTCGGTCTGACCAGAAATCAAGGGGCGCTGTCCCTGTCGGAGCAGCGTCCCTTGACGATCGGTGCAATAGGATCAGGCGCGGTTGGCGCTGCCCAGCACATCCTCGATCTTGTGCTTTACCACCTTGGTGATGTTATCCCGGCCGGCGCCCAGATACTTCCGGGGATCGAACACGCCGGGGTTCTCCGCCAGGCACTCGCGGATGCCGGCGGTCATGGCCAGACGCAGGTCGGAGTCCACATTGATCTTGCAGACCGCCATGGAGGAGGCCTTGCGCAGCATATCCTCGGGGATACCGATGGCATCCTCCATGTGCCCGCCGTACTTATTGACGGTGGCCACATACTCCGGCATCACGGACGAAGCGCCGTGCAGCACGATGGGGAAGCCGGGCAGCCGATCCATGACCTCCTGCAGGATGTCAAAGCGCAGCTGGGGCTTCTGGCCGGGCTTGAACTTGAACGCGCCGTGGCTGGTGCCGATGGCGATGGCCAGAGAATCCACGCCGGTGCGCTTGACAAAATCCTCCACCTGATCGGGGTCGGTGTAGTTGGCCTTGTCCGCCTCCACGCTGACCTCGTCCTCGATGCCGGCCAGCTGACCCAGCTCGCCCTCGACGGTCACATAGGGGGTGTGGGCATGGGCATATTCGACGACCTTGCGGGTGACCTCCACATTCTCCTCATAGGACAGGTGGGAGCCGTCGATCATCACGGAGGTGAAGCCGCCGTCGATGCAGTCCTTGCACAGCTCAAAGCTGGAGCCATGATCCAGATGCAGCGCGATGGGCAGACCGGTCTCCTCCACAGCCGCCTGCACCATATTGTACAGGTACTTATGATGGGCATACTTCCGGGCGCTGCCGGAAACCTGCAGGATGACGGGAGAATTCAGCTCCTTGCAGGCATCGACGATCCCCTGCACGATCTCCATGTTGTTGACATTGAAAGCGCCGATGGCGTAGCCGCCCTCGTAGGCTTTCTTGAACATTTCAACAGTATTGACGAGTGGCATAATGAAACCTCCTGATATTAAAATCTGCTCCTATTATACCATCTTTTCCGCAAAAGAAAAGGGGTTTGTTAAAAAAATGTCGGAATTTTCCCTGCCTCTGCCGGACTGGCCGGGGCGATGGGCGCCGGAAAGACCGGCTCCGGTGTCCCGGCGGCCGATTTCGGCGGTCGCAGGGGGGTTCGCGTTATTTGCTTTCCGCTCTGGCTCTCCCCTTGTCCGTGACTCTCCCGTTCTCCCAACATCTATTTTCTAACGGCTAATCTCTACTTTCCCACGGAATGATGCACAGAGCTTCGGCCAGGGGCTCGCTCATCCAGACGGAGGGGGTCACGCGCAAGGTGAATCCCTGTCCGGGAGCAGCCAGACAGTCCTTCGGCTCCAGTCGGGGCAGCGAATAATACTGCATCAACAGGGTGATCACGCCGCCGTGGGTGCAAATGACCGCCTCGGTCTCGCCCCGGTGGATCAGCTCATCCACCACCGCCTCAAAGGCGGCGCACACCCGCTGGCGGAAAGCGTCGGCATCCTCGCCGCCGGGGATTTCCCGGGTACGCCCCTCCATCCATTGGAGAAACCGCTCGTCGGTTTTCAGCTCCGAAAGCCGTTTCCCCTCCCACGCGCCGAAATCGCACTCCCGCAGCCCCTCCACCGGAGTCGGTGTGCAGCCCGGATACAGCACCTCCAGCGTCTGGCGGCAGCGGGCGGCGGGGCTGGTGAAAAACCGCACCCCGCCGGGATAGGTATAGCGCTCCTTGAGCTGCAGCAGCGCCGCCAGCCCCTCCGGGGAGAGGGGCAGATCGGTCCGGCCGATGTAGCGACCGGTTTCGTTGGCCTCGGTCATGCCGTGGCGCAGCAGATGGATTTTATACGTTTTCATGGGTTTTCTCCTTCTTATCGTCGAAAAACCGACGGGTTTTCTTGTCATAAAATGACGAAAATCTACTTTCCGTAAATTTATCCTTGACATTCTGCGCGAATTAGGGTAATATTTATCTGTTTCCGCTCAATCCTGTCAGGATAGCGGATTTTTTGACGAAAAATACGTGAGAGGAGGTGCCGCCGATGAACGCTGCTTTTCCCCGGATACTGACGTTGTTGCGCAAGGAGCGGGGGGTCAGCCAGAAGCTGGTTGCGACCGAGCTGGGCGTTTCACAGGCGCTACTGTCCCATTATGAGAAAGGCATCCGGGAGTGCGGCCTGGATTTCGTGGTGCGGGCGGCAGATTATTACGGTGTCTCCTGCGATTATCTGCTGGGGCGCACCGCCGACAAGAGCGGCGCAATGATCGCGGTGGACGAGATCCCGGAGCAGGATCCCGCCATTCAGGACAAGCGGATGCAGGCCGGCGGCGTGCTGCCGACGCTCAACAAGAAGCTGATCGTCAATTCGCTGCAGATCCTGTTCGATCTGCTGCAAAAATGCAATAACAAGGCGCTGACCGTGGAGGCCTCCAACTGTCTCATTCAGGCGGTGTATGTAGTATTCCGTAAAATCTACGCCGCCAATCCCAAGAATCCGAAGGCCATGTTCTCCACCGCCGAATATCGCTATACGGCGGCGGCGCTGGCCGCGGCAGCCCAGTCGGCGGCAAAGGCCGGGGAGCTGGCGCGGGGCGGCAGCGTAGACGGAGCCGACGGGGTGGATGCCGCCCGGCTGCCGGCGATCCTGCCGGACGATCTGACGGCGCAGTACCCGCTGTTTGCCAATTCTCTGCTCAACCTGCTCCGCCAGGCGGAAAAAGCCCTGGAGGGATAACGCGTGTGCCGACGCCGGGCGACCGGATAGACAAAGCCATCTCCATACGTATACGAACGACACTCCGGTGAGAGATCCTCACCGGAGTTTTTCTTTGTCGTGATCTACCGAGCGCCGTCCGTGTCCGCTGCGGAGTCGACCGCGTCGGCTTCATCCTTTTCGCCTGTCGCCGCCGGGGACGGAGTGGGCTTGACCAGCGCGCACAGCCAGGTGAGAATGGCTCCGGCCACAGTAATCCCGAAAAATCCGTAGCGGACATACGGGTGATCCCACAGCCAGATCACCCGCTCCTGCGCCACGGTGAAAGCGCCGACGGCGCCAATGACGGCCAGCAGCGTCTGACAGACGCAAGCCACGACCCGGTCATACCGATTGCCGTGTATCGCCAGCGCGAAAGCCCCCGGCGCAAAGGCGCACAGCAGTGTACCGCCCATCACGCACAGCATCACCGCCAGCTCCGGAAAGGCGGCCGACCAGCCGGCGACCGCCGTGGAGACGGTCAGCGCCAGCAGCAGCGCCGCCACCGCCCAGACCACCCCGCACAGCACCCGGGCGGTCACGCGCAGCGCTTTCCGTTCCCGACCGGCGCACAGCGGCAGAAGGATCAGCAGCAGCACCGTCACAATATGTACCGGCACGGTGACGGTGCCCCACAGCAGAAACAGCCCGACGACGGCTGTCAGCCAGGCGAACAGCCGACCGGTCTTGCGGCACAGCTCCAGGTCCTGCTGGGAGGTGGGTCGAAATTTCATGGGCGGTCATCCTTTCAATGGCTCATGGGAGCCCCGTTTCACCCTATTATACCGAATTGTTCCGGCAATTGCAACCCCCGTTTCCGTTTCCCGCCGCCAGCGCAGAAGCAGCGCCGCTCGCTCCCGGCGAAAGCGGGGCAGCAGCCACACGATGGGCACCACCAGCAGACAGGGCAGCAGCGCCCCCGCCCATTCTCCCAGAAAATCCAGATAGGCCCGCCAATGGCGGCGCATGAGCCGGGCGGAGCGGCGCAACGCCTCATGGCCGCCGCAGCCCTCCAGCAGAAACACCGGGGCGGCGGCATAGCGGCACAGCCACAGCGCCGCCAGTCCACCGGCGAGCAGGCACACCAATCCGGCGCCTCCCAGCCACCAGACCCGCAGCCCATCCTCGGGGCAGACGCGCAGCCCCATCTGCAACAGCAGCAGAGGCGGCAGCGCAGCGACCAGCACCGCCAAAAGCCGCCGTACCCACAGTCCCAGCCGCCAGCCGATCGCCGCCATCAGCCGCCGCCCACCGGCAAAAAACGCCGCCGCGCCCGGCCACCCTCCGGCGGGAGCGTCGGCCAACGCGGCGTACCAGGAGAACCGTCCCAGCCGCATGGCGCTGCACAGCCAGCCGGTCAGCACCAGACTGCCCGCCGCAGCCGCCCAGCGGGGAGATACATCTCCCGTCATACCCCGGGCGGATACGCCCCACAGCCACAGCGCCGCCAGCCGGGACAATCCCGCCGCCAGTCCTACGCCGCCCTCGGCGGCCCAGGCGGCGGCGCAGCGCCAGCCACCCAGCGGTTTTGCATCCATGCGTATCCCTCCCGGTCACGATGTTTCGGCTCGTCCCCGCGCTCCTACTCAGTCGGCGCAAACAGCCGCATATACAGTATGACCCGGAACGACAAAAATACCGCATAAAAAATCGGAAACAGCGATGTCGTGCCCGCCGTTTTTTCGTTTTTTCTTGGCCCGTCCGCCTATTTTCTAATTCCTAACACCTGCCCCCTCTTCCCGACCCCTCCTAATGTCCATTGCCTAATGACCAATATCTGAATCGCTTCCGTTCACTTCCCTCTTCCCGTCTCTCTCCTAACGACTATCCCCTAACGACTAACGTCTACTTGACCCCCCGGCGAAAACGGTGTATAGTTATAGGAACAAAGCCGACCGGGCGGGATCGTTCCCGGAACGGCATACGCCCGGAGGGCTCCTCCGATTTACGGATCCGTCCGCTGCGGGCGATACGGAAAGGATGAAGATTTTGGGTACTTGGAAACACGGGATATGGCTGCTGCTGTGCGCCGGATCGGTGGGCGGTCTGCTGACGGTCAGCCTGCGGCGGCATTGGTCCCGGCACAAGGCCGGGTACGTGATGGTAGGCTTTTGTCTCGTCAGCGAGATCAGCAAGATGATGACCGGGATGCTGCCCAGCCCCGACGGCGGGATGCATCTGGACCCGCTGGATCTGCCCTTCCATCTGTGCAGTCTCATGCTCTTCGTCGTGCTGTTCATCGCCTTCGGCCGGGAGGGGCGCGCCAAGCAGCTCGCCATAAACTTTCTGGCGGTGATGGGCACGCTCGGCAGCGTATGCGCGCTGCTCATCCCCACGAACGGGGTGGATTTCACCAACCCGGGCGCGTATCAGTGCTTTGTGTACCACGGGGCGCTGCTGTGGTTTGCGCTGTATCTGATCGCCTCCCGGCAGGCGCAGCTGGGTCGGAAAAGCTGGCTTTTGAATCTGCTGGTGCTGGCATCCCTGTCCCTGCTGATGCTGTATGTGAACGGGGCGCTGTCCGGCTACGACACCAATTTCTTTTATCTGACCCGCCCGCCCATGGAAAACCTGCCGTATCTGAATCTGAACCACGGGTGGTACGCCTATTTCCTGCGGCTGGTCGGGCTGGGGGTCGGGCTGGTGACCCTCTTTCATCTGCCCTTTATGGCGGCGGAAGCCCGCCGCCGGAAAGTGCCCGCCGCCCCCGCCGGGGAAACGGTCTCTCCGCGCTGAACGCCCCCAATCGAATGAAAGACGGCCGCCGGGGAAACCCCGGCGGCCGTCTTTCCATGGCAAACAGCGATGATATCAGTCTTTCAGCGGGATGCCCTTAGCATCCTTGTTGATGGAGCCGGTGAGGATCATGATGCCCTCGATCAGACCCCAGATCGCGCCAATACCGAAGCACAGGCTCAGGCAGATCTGCGCAATAGCCTTGCCGGTATAGCCCAGATAAAAGTTGTGGATACCCAGTCCGCCCAGGAAAATGCCCAGCAGACCGGCGGTCATCTTGGACTTCTGCTCACCGGCCGGGATGGGCTGCGCCAGCGCTACGCCGCACTGGGTGCAGACCGCTGCGCCGGGAGCCGTAGCCGCACCGCAATTGGGGCAGAAGTTCTGACCCTGTCCGGCGGGAACACCGCACTTGACGCATACGACCGCCTGGGGATCCATTTGGTTTCCGCAATTTCTACAAATCATCGTCGATTCCTCCTTAATATATCCAGCCGTTGGACGGCAAGAATTACACGATCGGGAGTCTCCAGGCCGGCACAAGGATGCGCCCCGCCCCCAGCACGCCGAAAGCGGCCAGCAGCAGCCCCAGCAAAATCCGATCCGCCCATTTCCGTCCGAGCAGATGCCCGTCGGTGAGCAGACAACCATATAGAATAGGAGCCGTCCAGAACAGGGGATGGTAGGCAAAAGCGGCGGTCAGTTGCCCTCGAAACACCGCAATCCATGCCCGGGTCATCCCGCAGCCGGGACAGGGAATGCCGGTCAGCCACAGGAACACACAGGGCCACCCCCGCAGCCGGGCCAGCAGCAGGAACCCGGCGTATGCCGCCGTGCCGCACAGCACCGCCTTAAGGTGAGGAAACCGCCGCGCCGCCATGGATGATCGCTCCTTTAGGCAAAGCCGCCGTACGCCGATTGTTTTGTCTATCTATCTGTACTGTATCTTACCATAACTATTCCGGCGTTGCAAGGGCTTTTCTACCGGAATTGTGTAAATTTCTCGCTTTTTCGGCAAAATCGGCGTAAAAAATCCGGATACCCGCAGGTATCCGGATTTTTTCACCGGTTATGTCAGCCTTTGGCGTTGTAATCGGCGCACAGCAGGTTCATAGCGTGCAGCAGCTTATACAGATAGATGAAGGGGCCCACCACAATGAAGGCACCCAGAACATTCCAGCCCCAGAAGGAGCCGGCGCCAAAGGAATACGCAATCCCGCGGCGGGTCAGCTCCTTGCCGATCCGGGCGGACAGACGGTGGAACCACACCAGCGGGGCAATGCCCAGGGTCAGGCCGGTGAGCAGGAAGAAGATCAGGCAGTAGTGCATGGTCTTTTTTCCGTCGTAGCGGCTGGCGATGGTGTTGATGTCGGTGGAGATGCCGGACAGGATCACGATGCCGTAGATGCCCAGGGTGACGATGTTCAGCAGAATGAACTTCAGCAGGCTGCGATTGGTGTTCAGCTTCACAACCGGGGCAGGAGCATACGCAGGGGCGACCGGTGCGGCGATCGGCGCGGCAGGGGCAGTGTAGTTGACGTTGGTGTTTTCTTCCATAAAAAATCCTCCTACAAATTCTCTCCGGGCTAATAGCCCGCGCCATTAACGCAAGCCATTAGTCCTGTTATTAGAGTACAGAAAAAGGATTATTTTGTCAAGAATTTTTTCTCGCTGCATAAAAAATGACCGGCAACCCGGGCGTAACGCCCGATTGCCGGTCAACATTCTTTATTCCGCTGACGCCACGGCGGACTTCCGCCGCAGAACATGGATGATCAGACCGATCACCAGACCGACGCCGGCAGGGCACAGCCACCCCAGGCCGATGTCATACAGAGGCAGCAGCTTCTCCGCCGTGTCGGTGATCGCCGCCAGGTGCAGGAACGCACTGGCTTTCTCCGGCAGCGCGCTCTCCAGCGCCTGGAGGAAATCAAACACCGCCGCCACCAGCGTGAAAGCGATGGTGGAAATATACACCGCCCGGTCATTCCGAAACAGCTTGCCGCACAGCGCCAGCACCACCAGACTGATAGCCAGCGGATACAGGAACATCAGCACCGGCACCGCATAGGTGATAATGGTGCTCAGCCCCACATTGGCGATCAGCAGGGACACCACCGTGAACAGAACCGCCCAGAACCGATACCCGGGAGAACGGGGGAACAGCGCCGTAAAGGTCTCGGAGCAGCTGGTTACCAGACCGACGGCTGTTTTCAGACACGCCAGGGTCACGGTGATGGCCAATATCCAGTTGCCCGCCGCGCCGAAATAATACCCGGCAATGTCCGCAAAGGCAATGCCGCCGTTTTCACTGATGGGGAACTGCCCCCGGCTCTGGGTGCCGACGACGGCCACCGCCACATAGATGCCCGCCATGATGAGACAGCCGAAAGCGCCCGCCCGGACGGTATTGCCGGCGACAGCCCCCGGCTCCTGCACGCCCAGATCCCGGATCACGTTGACCACCACGATACCGAAGGCCAGACCCGCCAGCACGTCCATGGTGTTATAGCCCTCCAGGAATCCGTTGACAAACGCGCCGGAGGTATAGGTGGGGTCGGGGGTCACAGAGCCCACCGACGCCATGGGACGCACCAGCGCCGTGATCACCAGCGCCCCCAGAAACACCAGAAACGCCGGGGTCAGGATGCGGCCGATCCACAGCAGAATCTTCCCCGGCCACAGGGACAGCGCCAGCACCAGCGCAAAGAACACCAGCGTGAAAATCAGCAGCGCCACCGGACCGGCTTTGTCTCCCAAGATTCGCTCCGCCCCCACCGTATAGGAGGTGGTGGCGCACCGGGGAATCGCAAAAGCGGGACCGATGGTGAGATACAGCGCGCAGGTGAAAAACATCCCGTAGCCGTGCCCCACCTTGCTGCTCAGGGAATAGAGCCCGTCGCTGCGGCTGATTCCCAGCGCCGCCACGCTCAAAAGCGGCAGACCGACGCCGGTGACGACGAAGCCCAGCAGCGCCCACCAGACGTTGTGTCCGGCCAGCTGTCCCATATGTACCGGGAAAATCAGGTTGCCTGCTCCGAAGAACATACCGAACAGCATCACGGACACCGACAGCAGTTCGCCCCACGATAGTTTTTTCTTCATAATTTATCCTCCTGTACCCGTTCCAGCGGGTCAATTACACATATCAGCCGTCCGTCCGATGGAATACGTCCGCCACCTCGGCGATGGATATGTACGCCGCCGGGTCTGCCTCATGAACCAGCACCCGCATCCGGGGAATCTGGAACCGATTGACGACGATGTAGACCACGGATTTTTCGCTGTCCGAATAATACCCCCGGGCATCCATCACCGTGATGCCGCAGCCGAACGCCTCCGACAGGGCGGCGCACACCTCCCCGGGGTGGGTGGTGATGATCATGGCGGACTTGGAGCGATCCACACCCTCCACGATAAAGTCGACCGCCTTCAGCCCGGCGGCATAGGCTACCACCGAATAGAGCGGCAAAATCCAGCTGCCCCGAGCGATGCCGCACAGGATGTACAGCACCGTATTATACGCCATCACGAAGGTGCCCACGGAAATGCCCAGCGGCTTGGCGAAGATCACCGCCATCACCTCGATGCCGTCCATAGCGCCGCCGTATCGGATCGCCAGACCGCTACCGGTGCCGGAGATCAGCCCGCCGAAAATGGCGCACAGCAGCAGGTCCTCCCCCGCCAGCGGGGAAGCAAAGCTCACATCCACCGGCAGCACATCTGTGATGAGAAACGCCGCCAGCGAATAAATCGCCACCGTATAGATGGCATAGACGGTGAATACCTTTCCCTGCCGCTTGAGCCCGTACAGAAACAGCGGCACATTCAGCGCCAGCAGAAACACCGACAGGGACAGCCATTCCGGCGTCAGCTGGGACAGCAGGATCGAGGTGCCGGAAATGCCGCTGTCATACAGATTCACCGGCGACAGGAACATGGTCACGCCGATGGCGTTGATGATCCCCGCCAGCGTCAGAAACAGAAAATTCTTCGGTCGCAGCGTATGTGCGGAGCGGTTGTCCTGCGCCATGGCAATCACTCTCCTGATTCGGTACTCCCGCCATGTGCGGGGTAGATAAAGGTCATTTTACCATACATTCCTATCTTTGGCAACACTTTTTTGCAGTAAAGAGCAAAAATGCGCGGTGCAGCAGCTGCTGCACCGCGCATGACGCGTCGGTCTCCTCCGGACGGGCAGCGGGAGTTACCTCCAGCCGTAGCTCCAGAATTCCGTCTCGGCCTTGGTGATCACCAGCTTAGCCGTGCCGGCGGGCATGGCGATCTTCACGGTTTTGCTCTCGCCGGGATTGATGCGGCCGAAATTGACCTTGCCCTCCCCGAGCGCCTTGTCATTCTTGTCATAGCAGGCATAATACACGAAGGACTTGCTCTGCTCGGTCTCCCAGCCCGTGGAGACGTTTTTCAGCACGATAGAGGCCTCGCTGCCGCTGTGGGTGGACTTCCCCAGCTCCAGCCACTTGTATCCGTTGTGGCTCTCCGGCAGAATCTTCGCCCCCTCGGCGGGCAGCAGAATGCCGTCCTCCTCCTTCACCGGCGTGGTGGTCGTCGGTTCGGGCGCCGTCGACGGATCGGACGCGTTTCCTTTGCCGGAATCGCCGGCCTTGGTTGTGGTCGTGGTGGCCGGGGTCAGACCGTCGTCGCCCCAGACCAAATCGTTGCCGTTATCCTCGGCGGGCGGCAGCGTCCCCTTGGTGGTGTCCGAGCTTGACGCTCCGGGATCGGACGTGTCGGCGGGTTTCTTTTTGCAGGCAGTCAGCCCGCCCAGCAGCAACACCAGGCACAGGCATAAAATACACCATCGTTTCATGTTTTCATCCTCCGTGACAAGAGCGCTCCCGCGCCCTGTAATCTTTTGTCCAGTATAGCAGAGAAAAATCCTCCTGTCAACGTTTTTCGCCATTTGAGCAGTCCCCCTGCCGTAAATTTTGTAAAATAACGTTTACAATTTGTCCATGATTTCTATACGGTTTGTCCATAATCGTCCGCTATACTGTGAAACAGACGGAGCAAGAAGGCCACAGGCCACAGACTCCCTCCCCCTTCTTTTTCATTTTTCTCCTCTTTTTCAGCAAAAATCCCCGGTCGGATGACCGGGGATTTTTGTTGTCCCTTTCCGTCTTATGCGTTCACCCGGTGAATGGGCTGCCCGGCGAGGAATGCCCGGATGTTGTCCTCCACAACCCCCATGAGACGGCGGCGGGTCTCCACCCCCGCCCAGGCAATATGCGGAGTGATGCAGCAGCGGGACGCTCCGTACAGCGGGCAATCGGGCGCCATCGGCTCCGTGCACAGCACGTCCACCCCCGCGCCGCCCAGATGTCCGCTGTCCAGCACCGCCCGCAGCGCCCGCTCATCCACCAGCGGTCCCCGGGCGGTGTTGAGGAAGAGCGCCCCCGGCTTCATCCTAGCAAAGGCGGCGGCATCCATCATCCCCCGGCTGTCCTCGTTGAGCGGACAATGGAGGGATACCACGTCCGCCCGCTCCAGCAGCACCGGCAGCGGCACCGGCTCCACCGTGGGGTCGGCGATGGGATGCCGCCCATACACCAGCACCGACATCCCGAACGCCCGGGCGATCTCCGCCACCCGGCGCCCGATAGCGCCGTAGCCCACGATGCCCATGGTCTTCCCCGCCAGCTCGGCGGTGGGCAGCGGAAAATAGGCAAAGGTACGGCTGCGGATCCAATCCCCCGCCGCCACCGTGCGGTTATATTCCCCTACCCGGTTGAGCAGCGCCAGCAGCAGCGCAAAGGTATGCTGCGCCACCGCCTCGGTGGAATAGCCCGGCACATTGCACACTACGATCCCCCGGGCGGAAGCCGCCTCCAGATCAATGTTGTTGTATCCGGTGGCGAATACGCCGATGAACCGCAGCCCGGGGGCTGCCGCGATGGCGGCGGCGGTGATGGCGGTCTTGTTGCACAGCAGGATCTCCGCCGGGGCGATCCGCTCTGCCAGCTCCTCCGGCGCAGTCACCTCATACGCGGTCACCTCGCCGAAGGGCTGCAAAAAATCCAGTGTCACGCCATCTCCCACCACCGTGGCGGCGTCCGTCACAACAATGCGCATAAAGAATACAAACTCCTTTCCCGCTTATCCGGAGAATAACCTATACAAGCCTACTGTTTTCTGAACGATACCATCTCTTATTGTGCCGATCCAGACAGGGCTAAACGCAGTCTCTTTTTCTATCCGTGACCGTGTGTGTTGTCCCATCAGAAAAGGGGAACGGGCAGCCTGGGCCCACCACCCAATGCAGAAAAAAGTACGTTTGAAAACACAAATATGCGTTTTTATCCCGGCTCCATGCTCCCCAGACTCAGATGGAGGCAATTTTGAATTTGGTATTCCTCCCCAAGCTCCGCTACCAACTCGTCATAGGCACGCTGTGCTCTCATACGAAAATTCTCGATCTGCTCGGAAGTCCAAACAAATCCTGCTGCGGGATCGTCCCATTCAATATGGAATTATACTCTATGCTCAAGCCTTCCAATTTCCCCCTTAACGCTTGAGAGATCGGAAAGCTCTGCGTGGATAACAGCCCCTCATCTTCCGTACCCCACAAGCAGGAATCCGCACCATAATCAAACATAAATTTAGCAGTATACATACCGTTCCTCCCAAATGAACGCTCACCCTGCCTGTGCTTGGGCTCATCCCAGGCGTGTCCCCTATATTCGGTTAGACGATACCGCTTATTGCCACCACATCGTAGCTTAATATACCATATTTTCCTCGGCGGTTCAACATTTTTACAACCTGTTCATTTTTTGCGGCGCAACCGTGGTACAATATACCTAATAAATCCGCGAGAAACCGCATACATATATAGGAAAAAGGATAAAAACGGAGGAGAACTGTATGAAGCTGCATTTTTTGGGCGCCGCCCACGAGGTCACCGGCTCCTGCACCCTGCTGGAAACGGCGCAGCACCACATTCTGGTGGACTGCGGCATGGAGCAGGGGGCAGACATCTATGAGAACGCCCAGCTGCCGGTGACGCCGGGGGAGCTGGATCTGGTGCTGCTGACCCACGCCCACATTGACCACGCCGGCAAGCTGCCGCTGCTGGTGAAAAACGGCTACAAAGGCCCCATTTACACCACCGGCGCCACGGCGGAGCTGTGCCGCATTATGCTGATGGACAGCGCCCACATACAGGAATTCGAGGCGGAATGGCGCAACCGCAAGGCTAAGCGCAACGGCGGCGAGGAATATACCCCCCTGTATACCGCCGAGGATGTGCAGGCGACGCTGGCGCTGTTTCAGCCCTGCGATTACGGCAAGGCGTATACGCCGCTGCCGGGGGTGACGGTGCAGTTCACCGACGCGGGGCATCTGCTGGGCTCCGCCAGCATTCATATCGCCGTCACCGAGGGTGAGCAGACAGAAACGCTGCTGTTCTCCGGCGATTTGGGCAATGTTCACCGCCCCCTCATCCGGGATCCCCAGACGCCCCCCGCCGCCGACCGGGTAGTCATCGAAAGCACCTACGGCGACCGGCTCCACGGGGAGCGCCCCGACTATGCCGCCACCCTCACCCGGGTGCTGCAAAGCACCTTCGATCGGGGCGGCAATGTGGTGATCCCCTGCTTTGCGGTGGGGCGTACTCAGGAGCTGCTGTATCTGCTGCGGCAGATCAAGCGGGACGGCGCCGTGAAGGGCCATCCGGATTTCCCCGTCTATGTGGACAGTCCTCTGGCGGTGGAGGCCACGAATATTTACGACGGAGATATGGAAGCCTATTATGACGAAGAAACCCTGACGCTGCGGCAGCGGGGCGAATCCCCCATCCGGTTCCCGGGGCTGGAGCTGTCGGTGACCAGCGACGATTCCCGCCGTATCAATTTTGACCGCACCCCCAAGGTGATTCTGTCCGCCTCCGGGATGTGCGAGGCGGGGCGTATCCGCCACCATCTCAAGCATAACCTCTGGCGGCCGGAGAGCACCGTCCTGTTTGTGGGCTATCAGGCGGAGGGGACTCTGGGACGGCAGCTGGTGGAGGGCGCCGCCCGGATCAAGCTGTTCGGCGAGGAAATCCAGGTGCGGGCGCATATTGAGACGTTGCAGGGCATCAGCGGCCACGCCGACAAGAATATGCTGCTGGGCTGGCTGAAAAATCTGGAAAACCCGCCCCGGCAGGTGTTCGTCAACCACGGCAACGACACGGTGTGCGACAGCTTTGCCGCCGCCGTCACCGAGACGCTGGGCATCCCGGCGGCCGCGCCCTATCCGGGCAGCGTCTATGACCTGTCCACCGGCGCGGAGATCGTGCAGGGCAACCGGCAGCCCCTGTCCGCTCGGCGGGCGGCCCCCGGCCGGACGGCGGCTGCGGGGGTATTCCAGCGGCTGCAGGCGGCCGGGCGGCGGCTGCTGGGCATCATCGAGAAGAATCGAGACGGGGCCAACAAGGATCTGGCGCGGTTCGCCGACCAGATCACCGCCCTGTGCGACAAATGGGATCGGTAAAGGAGAAATACCCGATGAACGTATCCGTACAATCCATCAATACGGCGCTGGCCGCAGGCGCATCGGCCACGATCGCCCGAGCGGACGCGGCGTATGACGAGCGGCTGGACGCGCTGGCCGCCCGCATCCGGGCGGAGAGCGACCGCTGTCCGCTCCTGCTGCTGGCCGGCCCCTCCGGCTCGGGAAAAACCACCACCGCTCTGATGCTGGAGCACCGGCTGGACAGCGCCGGGTTCGAGACCCACACCCTGTCCATGGACGACTTTTTCTATCCGCTGTCCCCGGAGGAGCAGCGACTGGCGGCGGAGGAAAAGCTGGATCTGGAATCCCCCGGACGGGTGGACGCCGCCTTTCTCAACGAGACGCTGCAAAGTCTGCTGGACGGCAAGCCCACCCCGCTGCCCCATTTCAGCTTCCGCAACAACACCCGCACCCCCTCCGGGGTCACCCTGACCCGCAAGCCGGGGGAGCTGATCATCCTGGAGGGCATCCACGCCCTCAACCCGGAGGTCATCACCCTGCCGGAGGACTGCACCGCCCGGCTGTATGTGAGCGTGCGCACCCGGCTGGAGGGAGAAAACGGCACGGTACTGCACCCTAGCCGGGTGCGGCTGCTGCGCCGAATGCTGCGGGATAAACTGTACCGCAGCCGGGATGTGGCGGAGACGCTGAAGATGTTCCGCAGCGTGCAGCGGGGCGAGGAGCGGTATATCATGCCCTATAAGCACCGCGCCACCTACGAGGTGGACACCTTCTGCCCCTATGAGGTCAGCGTGTATAAAACGCTGCTGAATGCGGAGCTGCAAGCCCTCGCGGACGCGCCGGAGATCGCGGAGATCACGGCGGTATGGGACACCCTGACGGAGGTCCCGCCGGCGTTGGTGCCGCCCCGCGCCCTCATCCGGGAATTCATCGGCGACAGCGTTTTTTATCGGTGAGACGATACCGCCCCACCGATAAAAAACGCCCCGGTGGAGGACTCTCCCGCCGGTAGAATGGCCGTCCGCTCCTGCGCTGCAAGGGCGGACGGCCATGGTATATTCTGCCACCCGCCGCCCCGGTCGAGCGCCCCGGTCGGTTTCTACCGGGTGAAACGGGATGGTAGAGGGATGGGGGACGGCGGTAGGTTGCTTTCTCCCGGATATCCTGCTATGCTGGTTCTATCGGGGACGGCCGTGAGCCGTCCCGCCGTTTTTCGATCCGCTGCAGGATGCCGCAGTCGTTTATCCGCCGATCACTGATGTGTTATATAAGGAGCGATACCGATGATTCGTTTGTTTACCGATTCTTCCGCCAATCTGCCCGCCGACATGGCGCGGCGGCAGGCCGTCACCGTCATTCCCTTCACCTATACGCTGGACGGGCAGGAGGGGGATCCGCTGGACCGGACCTTTGACGGACAGGCCTTCTACGGAGCCATGCGCGCCGGCGCGGAGGTCAAGACCTCCATGGTGAATACGACCACCTTTACGGAATATTTTGAGGGAGCGCTGCGGGACGGGGACGATGTGCTGTATATCGGCATCTCCGGCGGCATCAGCGGCACCATGCACGCCGCCCGGCTGGCGGCGGAGGAGCTGCGGGAGCAATATCCCCAGCGGCGGATTGAAATCGTCGATTCTCTGGGGGCTTCGCTGGGCGAGGGAATGCTGGTGCTGGAGGCCGCCGCCCGCATTCACCACGGCGACGATCTGACGGACATCGCCCGGCGCGCCCGGCGGCACATCCGGCTGGTATGCCAGTGCTTCACCGTGGACGATCTGCGGTATCTGAAAAAGAGCGGCCGCGTCTCCGGCGCGGCGGCATTTGTGGGCGGTGTGCTGGGCATCCGCCCGGTGCTGGTGGGCGATCCCGAGGGACACATCGTCATGTCCGCCAAGGTGCGGGGCGCCCATCCGGTGCTGGACGCGCTGGCGGAGCGGTATGACCGGCTGGTGCTGAAACGCTCCGCCCCCATCGGCATCGCCCATGCGGACAACGAGGGCGGCGTGCGGTATCTGCTGAAGAAGCTGCGGGAAAAGGGGTTCACCGGCGAGGATATCACCGTCTGCTATGAGCCGGTCACCGGCTCCCATGTGGGTCCCGGCGCGGTGGCGCTGTTCTTTTTCGGCAAGGATCGACGGCTTTTGCTGCCAGTGTGAAAGACCGGCCGGAAACGCCCTCCGCCGCCCTTGACAGCGATTGCAACCCATGGTAAAATGACTATATTCCATAGACAAAGCAAGCGGGATATGATCATTTCCCCCGACCGGGCGCGGGAGGGAATTTTCGCTTTGACCGTCGGGACGCAGACCTGCGGCCTCACAGCGGAACAAACCGGGCAATGGGGGCTGGTTGCTTTGTTCATTCTGAAGGAGGGTTTTGCATATGGCACTCACGAAAAAGCAAAAAGAACTGGACGAAATGAAATGGTTCAAGAGCGAGGAAGTGGGGCACGATGCCTGCGGCACATTCGATTTCTGCGCCGCCTGCGACAAGTCGCTGGAGAACCCCTGTGATCACGCGTACCACAAGACCTACGGACTGCCCAAGGCAAAGAAGGCGGCGCAGCCGGCCGAAAAGAAGCCCGCCACCAAAAAGAGCGCACCGAAAAAACCGGCCTCCAAGAAATCCGCTCCCGCCAAATCTGCCCCCGCCAAAGCGGATGGCAAATTCACGGAAAAGGCCTAAAACGTATCGCATAACATAGCATTCCCCCGCAGCCGTGCAGGCATGGATACCTGCGCCGCCGCGGGGGATTTTTTTGTTTTGCGGCAGCGTGTTTGCGAAAAAGCGGCGACCGCGCCCGACGGTAACAGGGCGAGCGGACAAGCGGGCGGTTGACAGCAGATCAGCCGACAGTACCCATTGGGCAGCAAGCGGCCGCATTACGGCTGCGACTCGCCCCGGTTGGCGGCATAAAACTCGTTGACCAGCCGGGTCAGCGCCTGAATCTGGCTCTCCGTCAGCCCGTCCACCCGAATGGTCTTGTCCGTATCCAGCCCCAGCAGATAGTCGGTGGATACGTGGAATTCCCGGGCGTATTTGATGAGCATATCCAGACTGACCGGGCGGGCGTCCGTCTCATAGGCGGAGATGATGGATTTTTTCACCCATAACCGTCCCGCCAGCTGTGCCTGTGTCAGGTTTTTCGATAGGCGCAGCTCCTTGGCGATCTCCGAAAAGTCCCGCATTCCGTGTCATCCTCTCCACAAATATGAGACTATCATAACAGTAAAATACGCGTTTTTGTGGAATTGAGTATTGACATTTGTGGAATTTAATGGTAGGATACGGATGACAGGTAATTTGTCAATAACTTTTGAGGAGGAATACAAATGGATGTGAATGAATGGATCGGGTATCTTGTATTTTCGTTGGTTCTGGCTGCGGGGCTGGGACTGATTCCGGCAACCATAGCGCAGAAAAAAGGATATAGCTTCGGGCTTTGGTGGTTCTATGGCTGGATGCTGTTCATCGTAGCAATTATCCACGTCAATTTGATTGAGGATAAAACCCAGCCGAAGATGCCGCCCTACGTCTACGGCGCTCCGTCCGCTGCCCCCTCCGCCGCCGATGAACTGAAAAAGTACAAAGACCTCTACGACCAGGGCGCAATCACCGAAATGGAATTTCAGCAGATGAAAGCGCAGCTGCTGAAACAGATTTGAGAGGGGTGAATACAATGGAATCGACGACAAATAGAAAAGGAGCACTCTCGATCATTGCCGGAATTGGTTTGATTCTATTAGCGATAGTTCTCTTTATTCAAAACGGTACGGACGACGTATACCTTTTAGCCTTAGCCGCCCTTACGGCTGCCTATGGAATTTTTCTGATCGTGCAGCGAAAAGGTCTGGCATTTTCCGTCGCCAGCTTTGCATACAGCGGAGTAATTCTGGGACATTATGCTTACCGCATCGCAGACAGCATATACCACCATGATTATTTGTGGTCAACTCTCCAATCAAAAGGCCAATATATTGTTGCTTACATGGATTTGAATTCAATAATTTCTTCTATAGAGAATTTGGAGAAAATCACTGCCGAGTATAAGTTCCTTTTGGTGATCGGAGTTATATCCTTTGTCACTCTATTGCTTTTACAGGCCCTGCGTTATGCGGGAAATACCCGTTTGGCGGATACTATATCTACATTCGTTTGGTTCATTCCCAGTGTTCTCTATGGTATATATCTGGTTTGGCTGTTTGTACGATACCCTGATATCAACGATGCGGTCATTATTGTTTTTCAGATCGTCATCTTTTTCCTGCTCGGTTTATGGCTGAAGGGCACCCGGAACCGCGCTACGACCAACCCTACAAATCCTGCAGACGAATGAGGGGCGAGTAAATGGAATCGAAAAAGCGACGTGTATACGCTATTATTGCAGGCGTGTGTTTTATTGTTGCCGGTGTGCTGGAGGGAATACAGACTGCTATAGATGTAAAACATACTATCAAATACATCCATTCTGACAAATACCTTCATTCTGGCTCTGACTTTTTCTACCAAACTTCCGGCTTTCTCGGCTTTTTTGTAGCAATCATTTCAATAGTCTTTGGCATCGTATGGTTATTAAAGAAAAAGAGGCTGGCTTTTTGGATTGTCGGATGGGTATATTGTGCCGTTTGCGCTGTGGATGCTATTGTTGCCATGAGACTACCTCTGTTATCAATTAGATATTCAACTGGATATTCAACCGAGTTATATATGCGTGAGCTTGCTGGGGTGATAAGCCCCATAGGTAAAATTATCGTTTCTCTGTTATTTCTATCAATTCTCGTGTTACCCAGAATAGGTATAGGTCAAAAACCTATTGTCAGTCTTAAAACACGATTCAGACATATTTATTACATAACTCCGGCTTTGTTAAGTTTTCTAACCGTAGGCGCTTATATCCTATTTCGCGGTAATCTGCGTTCTTTTAGATATTGGCTTTATTATCCTACTTCTGCTATTATTGGATATCTTTTTGTTACAGCCGCCTTGCTTATGGGGTGCCTTTGGCTCAAAGACTGCGATACGCGCATATTTAATACGCCCATATTCCAAAAGAAAGCCCCCATCCCCGCTCCTGCAGCACCGTTGATCGGGCGGGCGGAGCGCCTGCAGCAATATAAAGACCTGCTGGATGCCGGTGTGCTGACGCAGGCGGAATTTGACGCCAAAAAAGCGGAAATTCTTCATTTATAAATGAAAGGAGGACGCACCGATGACCCATTCACCTGAACCGGAAATGCTGGGCACGGCCGCCGCAGCGGAACGCTGGGGTGTCTCCAAGTCCACCGTGCAGCGCTGGTGCCGGGAGGGGAAAATTCCCGGGGCTGTGCAGGATGCGCCCGGACGCCCCTGGCACATTCCCGGCGACGCCTGCCGCCCCAACTAAGCCGCCCCCAACTGAACCGGCCGCGCACATTCTGCCCGGCATCCCAACCGCAAAATTTCAAAGCCCCGGCCGCTGGCACAGCTCTCCGCTGTGAACCCAGCCGCCGGGGCTTTTTCATCTGTTCCGGATAAAACCGGCAGGATATGATCGCTGCCGAAGCGACAGATTCTCCTCTGGCTTGTCCACACGGGATCGCCGCCTGTCCCCGTCGGGCGACGGCGCCCATACAGCCGCATTGCCGGACCTTTCGATGCCCGAAACGGAAACCGTCTTTCCGCAGCCAACCGAAAACCCCTCGGCAAAGCCGCGCGCCTTTCGCTGCGGAGCGCCGGGCCCAAGCCACGCGAACGGACTCTGCGCGGAGGGCCCACCGGCGGGACTCACCGCCGGGGAACGCGCCGGTCAGCGGGGAAACGCCCGTGCCAGCTCCTCCGTCAGAGCCGCCCACTCCTCCGGCGGGACGGTGGCATTGACCACCTCCAGCAACCGATTGGCGGACAGGTGGGCGGGCAGCCCCAGGCGCTGCTGGAGCCATTGCCGCCGGGCGGCGCTGTCGGGTGCGCCCGCCAGACCCCATTCCGGCAGATCGCATTTTTGCAGTCCCAGCGAGACGGGCGGCGGCGCGTCCTCTCCCTCAAACACCGCCCCCGCCTGCTCCAGCGCCCGCAGCACCGTGGCGTTGTCGATCCCCTCGACCCCCAGCAGCCCCTCTTTGGACGGGGTGCGCTTGCGCCGTTCCTTGCCGGGGATGGGAGGCACATACGCCATGCGCAGCTGCTCCGGCGGAATCAACCCCGCCAGATGCCCCCGGATGAGCGCCCCGGCGCTGTCGCTGTCGGTGAGCACGATCAGTCCCCGCGCCGCCGCCATCCGCCGCAGCAAGGCGACCGTCTCCCCGTCCCGAAAAATGCGAAAGCCGTCGGTGGGGATCACAGTGGCCTCCACCGCCGACCGCACCCGGATGGCGTCGTATTTGCCCTCCACCACAATGACCTGCCGCACCCGGCGGCGGGGAGCGCTCACAGGCGGCGGGCGGTTCCCGCCCCGACACATTGCATCAGCCGGGCGGCGGTCTGCTCCAGCAGCATCCGGTCCTGCCCGTATCCGGTTTTCATCGCCGTGTCCGCCTGCGCCAGAATATCCAGCGCCTGCCGCAGCGCGGATAATTCCAGCCGCCGACAGTCTCGGGCGGCGTTTTGCAGCCGGAATTCCTTTCCCTTATAGCTGGGGAAATCCGCCGCCAGTTCCCCGACCGACACGCCGCCCAAGGCAGCCGCCTTCGCCCGGTACAGGTCGGCATAGGCGGTGGACAGGGTGCCGAGGATCGCCAGCGGCTCCTCACGCTGCACCGCCAGCTGGTGCAGCAGCTCATACACCTCGCCGCTCTTCCCCGCCAGAATGGAGCGGGACAGCTGAAACACCCGCACCTCCAAATTCTTCGTGCCTGCCCGGCGGATCAGCTCCGGGGTGATGACCCCCTCCGCCGCCAGCGCCGCCAGCTTGTCCAGCTCGCCGCTGAGCAGATACAGATCGTTCCCGGCCTGCTCGGCCAGCAGCGCTGCTCCGGCCGCGTCCAGCTGACAGCCCCGGCTTTTTGCGCCGGACATGAGGATCTTTTGCAGCTGCGCCGGGTTCCGCCGGGCAAAGGGCACCGCCAGCCCGGCACCGTCCACCTGCCGCAGCACCGCCTGCCAGCTCTTTTTACGCTTATCCGGCTGGCGGGCCACCTGCCGGAATACCAGCACGGTGGTGTCCGGCAGCTCCTCCAGCAGAGCGACGATCTTCTCGCTGTGGGCCCCCAGATCCATATCCCGCACGGTGACGCAGACCCGCTCCGCCATCATGGGCAGCGCCGTCACCGCCTGCGCCAGCTGCTCCGGAGTGGTCTCCTCGCCGTCCAGCTGCTGGCGGTTGAATACGTCCCCCGCATCCGGCACGGTCTTATCCGCAATCTGCCGCGCATAGGCATCCACCAGAAACGGCTCCTCGCCGTACAGCAGATACACACCGGAGGGACCGGTTTTCAGTTGTTCTTTCAAGAGGGCTTCGGCATCCTTCATGGGCTTCTTCTCCAATCTCCCCGCCCCCGGGTATACAGCCGGAGCGGGGCGTCGGACGCCGTCGCTGCGGGCTGCCGGGGCAGGGCGGCCGTCTGCCGCTGTGCTGCGGTGCAGACCCACACGCTCTGCGGCGCGGCCGTCCAGCAGTCATTATACACGATTTCGCCGGAGAATACTACCCCGTCGGCGGATTTTTCCGGGATTTTCTGTGCGTCAAAATCGGCGGCGGTGGGCGATACCAGCAGTGAGGTGTCCTCCATCTGCACCCGCCACCAGCCGCCCTCCAGCCGGGTCAATCGCAGTCCCGGCCACAGCTCCGCCGGCTGCCCCGCCGCCAGAGTGTGCCGGTCGATCTCCAGCCCCAGCGCCCAATCCGCCGTGTCGCCGCACAGCAGCGTGGCAGCCCCGGCCGTCTGCCGCAAAGAAAGCACAGAGGCGGCATCGGCGGTGGAGCCGCCGTTCACCGCCAGGATCGTGCCGCCGTCGGAATTCTGCCGCCCGTACAGCGCCTGCGCCGCCGGGCAGGCGCTGCCATCCTGCACCAGCAGCAGACAGCGGGAGCCTTTCTGAATCTGCACGGCCGCCGCTTCTCCCGCCGGAACGACCGTCACCGTATAGCCCCGGCCGGCCGCCAGCGTCTCGCTGAGAAAGAGCAGCAGAAAAGCGGCCAGCGCAACACCGGCGGCGCGCCCCACCCATTGGGGCCGGACATACAGCAGCACCGCCAACACTCCGCAGCTGACCGTCAGCCACCAGAACCGCAGCGAGCCGGAGGGAACGGTCACCGTGGACGTCCATGCATCCAACAGGCGGCACAGACCCAGAAGCACCCGGGTCAGCCACCCGGCCAGATAGCCGCAGCCCCGGCCGAGCCAGCCCAAAGGCGGGATCGCCAGACACACCGTTGTCAGACATCCCAGCAGCAGCAAACCTCCCGCCGCCGGGACAGCTACGAGATTGGCCAGCGGGGAGACCCACGACAGCTCCCCGAAATAGCCGGCCAGAAAAGGCGACAGCAGGAGCGAGGCCCCCAGCGTGGTACACAGCCCGGCCTGGAGGGGACGCAAACAGGGATGAGCCCGCACCGGCGACGCGGTGCACTCCGTCAGCCGGGGCGTGAACGCCAGAATTCCGGCCACCGCCGAAAAGGACAGCTGAAGCCCCACATCGTACAGAGCGTATGGGTTGCTCAGCAGGATGCCGCACAGCGCCAACCCCATGGAATTGAGCCCGTCCGCCGGGCGGCGCACCCACCGCCCCGCCAGCAGCACCAGCGCCATGCCTCCCGCCCGGCACACCGAGGCCGAGAACCCCACCAATCCGCTGTATAGCAGCATAGCGGCGGCGGTCAGCAGCACCGTGAGCCTTGACGGCAGGCGCAGCCGCCGCAGCAGCCCATAGACAGCGCCGATGATCACCGACAGATGCAGCCCGGACACCACCAGAATATGCGGCAGACCGCAGCTGCGAAAGGCCGCGACGGTTTCCTCCGACAGGTATTGTCGGTCGCCCAGACACATGGCGGCGAGAACGGCCCCCTCCTGCCCGGGCAGGAGGGTACGCAGCCGGCGGGACAGGCTCTGCCGCACGGCGGCCAGAGCCCAGCCCGGTCCGGAATCGGCGGAGCAGTCGACAGTCAGCGCATCCTCGCCATAGGCAGTGGGCATGGCGGTCAGGAGGATGCGGTCAGCGCGATCGGTGTCGCCCCGCTCCGACAGCGCGCCGTAGCGGACGGTGGCCGTCACGGTATCGTACAGTTCCGGCGCCGCCGCGTCCGGACAATAGAGCCGCACACGGCTCCCCGGCCGCAACCGCTGAGAACGGGTGACACGCAGCACATACCAGCGGCCGGATCGCTTCTCACGGATCACACCGGTGACGGTGTCGGTCTCCCCCACCAGCAGCGCGGCCGTCTCCCGGTACACATACCGGTAGCCCGCTCCCAGCCCCAGGAAGAGCACGGCCGTCAGCGCCAGCGCCGCAAGGGGCTTCGCCCAACGGACGCACACGGCGACAATTCCTACGGCGGCGATCCCCAGACCGATGCCCACCGGCAGAGGGAACCGCAGCGCCAGCCACGCCGACCCTGCGGCGATCATGCCGCACCAGAACAGATACCGCCGGGGCGGCCGTAGCCGATCCAGCCAGCCCATGGTATTCCCCCTTTCGCGATTGCTATTTTTTCCCTTTTACGTCACCAAAAGGAAAACCGTCGGCAGAACCTCACGGTCCGCCGGCGGTCACAGAGCACATATGTTATAATTCCGGGTCGGGGATGACGACGGCGGGGGGTTCCTCCAGCAGTGAGGGATCCTGCAAATACTGCTTTATGCGGCGGAAAGCCATCGCAAAATAGCTGCCGGAGCAGATGCGCTCATCCATGACCACGCCCAGCGGCATACACTTCTCAAACACGATCTCCCCGCCCTTTTTCTTCGGCACCTCCCGAGAATTACCGGCGGCCATCACAATGCTGGTGGTGCCGAAATCGTAGCAGTGGTGATAAATGTGATTGGTGCGGATGCTGGCCAGATTGGTGAACACCAGCGAGGTATGGAACGGGCTGGCGTCGATGATGGATTTGGGCAGCAGATTGTGCTGATCCGCCCACTTGAGAAAATTGACGGCGAACCGCAGCAG